>Ga0105055_10000066_pt1 | contig 114054 bp, 96 predicted proteins | sample BON03_FD_78090 | JGI IMG/M metagenome (GOLD analysis project Ga0105055, IMG submission 78090) | Freshwater microbial communities from Lake Bonney liftoff mats and glacier meltwater in Antarctica - BON-03 | ecosystem: Environmental > Aquatic > Freshwater > Ice > Glacier meltwater | place: Lake... | reverse complement strand
CTGTTAACTGACCTTTTGGTAGGAATAGGTATTGGATTGGTTTTCGGATTATTCTTTGTGGTAAAAACAAATTTTGTTCGCTCTGTGACTTTAACAGAAATGAATGGAAACTATTTGGTGAAGCTTCAAAAAGACGTATCGTTTCTAAACAAAGCACTATTAATGAAGAACTTAGCTCAGATACCTTCAGAAAGTAAGGTGATCATCAATGCTCAAAAAGCACAATTTATAGATCACGACATTCAGGAAGTCTTAAATGACTTTATAGCTACTTGCCCAGACAGAAATATAAGTATCACGGTTGAAGGATTTAAGTATAAAATTGAAGAAAAAATATGAGCCCCTACGAAAAATTACTAATACAAAACAAAGCGTGGTCTGCCGATCAAAAGCAGACTGATGAACACTTTTTTGAAAGATTAGCACAACAGCAGAATCCAAAATTTCTTTGGATAGGATGCTCAGACAGCAGAGTTCCAGCGAATCAGATTACGGGAACTGACCCAGGAGAAATATTTGTGCATCGTAACATCGCAAATATGGTGGTGCATACTGACCTCAACTTGCTGAGCGTCTTGGAATATGCTGTAGCAGTACTGAAGGTAGAACATATCATCGTCTGTGGTCATTATGGCTGTGGAGGTATAGAAGCTGCTATTGGGAATAAAAGCTTTGGGCTCATAAACAAATGGCTTCTCAATATCAAAGAGGTGTATAAACGATACCAAAAAGAGATTGATGCCATAGAAAATCATGAAGACAAAGTCAATGCACTAGTTGAATTCAATGTGATAGAGCAATGCCAAGATCTAATCAAAACATCAATAATCCAGAAAGCGTGGAGAGATAGAGCTGCGCCAAAAGTCCATGGTTGGGCTTATGGAATAAAAGATGGCTTGGTTAAGGAACTCGTAAACATTGAGCCTGATTTTGAAAATATCAATCCAATTTTCAGATTCGATCTGGACCAATTGGATAATTAATTATAGTTTTTTTGACCAGCGAGCTGAAAATCATTTTGATTTTTCACTTGCGGTTTCTTTATTTGCATCATCCTTTCACTTTTAGTGCTCGGATTTATATAGAAGAGGCGAGAGACAGGCTCATCGACCCTCTGGCAACCTGGAAAGTCCAAGGTGCCAATTCCTGCCAAATGAGATAATCTTATTTGGAAATATAAGTTCATAAGTATATGCCCTTAGGATATTCCCTTTTTTCCCAATCTCATCAGAATTCACTTAGGGTAAAGCGTTTTGCTTACCTGTGGCAGGATATGCCTATTTTTTTAATTAACTCTAAATTTTCATGAGTTGATGTTTATTTTCTCAAGTTTTTCAAACCAAAAATCATAATAACCATGTCTAAAAATCTTCACTTCGACACTCTTCAAGTTCATGCTGGTCAAGAACCTGATCCGACCACAAACTCACGTGCAGTCCCTATTTATCAGACCACATCTTATGTATTCAATTCCGCAGAACATGGTGCAAATCTTTTTGGCCTAAAGGAATTCGGAAATATATACACACGCATCATGAACCCTACTACGGATGTCTTTGAGAAAAGACTTGCGGCGCTGGAAGGTGGTGTAGCTGCAGTAGCTACTAGCTCAGGCATGGCAGCGCAATTTTTGGCTATCACGAATATCATGGAAGCCGGAGATAATTTCATTTCGAGTCCTTTTCTCTATGGAGGTACTTTCAACCAGTTTAAAGTTTCATTCAAAAAAATCGGAATCGAAGCAAGATTTGCCAAAGGTAAAACTCCTGCAGATTTCGAAGCGCTAATAGATGAGAAAACCAAAGCGATCTATCTGGAGACTATCGGGAATCCTGAATTCAATGTCCCTGATTTTGAAGCAATTGCAGCAGTAGCTAAAAAGCATCAGATACCATTGGTGGTTGATAATACATTCGGCGCAGGTGGATATTTATGCCAGCCTATCGCTCATGGTGCAAACGTAGTCACTTCATCCGCCACCAAATGGATCGGTGGACATGGTACTTCCATCGGAGGAATTATAGTAGATGGAGGCAACTTCAACTGGGGCAATGGAAAGTTTAAGCAATTCTCTGAGCCTTCTGAAGGTTATCACGGCTTGAATTTCTGGGAGGTTTTTGGAGAAAACAATCCATTGGGACTTCCCAATGTGGCTTTTGCTATCCGTGCACGAGTAGAAGGTCTTCGTGACTTCGGTCCTGCTATCAGCCCGTTCAATTCTTTCCTTTTGCTTCAGGGAATAGAAACGCTTTCTCTTCGAGTACAGAAAACTGTTGAAAACACGTTGGCTTTGGCACAATGGCTGGAAGCGCATCCTCAGGTGCAGAAAGTAAATTACCCAGGATTAGAATCATCTCCATACCATGATTTGGCTAAAAAATATTTGAAAAATGGCTTTGGTGGAGTATTGAGCTTCGAGCTAAAAGGCGACAAAGAGCAAGCTTCCACATTGATCAATAACTTAGAGCTAATTTCTCATCTAGCCAACGTGGGGGATGCTAAAACATTAATCATCCAACCTGCTGCCACTACCCATCAACAGTTATCCGATGCGGATCAGCTTGCGGCTGGAGTTAGTCCTACTTCACTAAGAATCTCATGTGGAATCGAACACATCGAAGATATCAAGGCGGATCTGCAACAAGCTTTCGATAAAATCTAATTCAACAAATGAATCTTAAAAGTCAGTACGCTTCGATTACCATGACTCAGGAAATATTTCATTCTAGTTCGCCTTTACATCTGGAATCAGGAGAAGTTCTCCCTGAATTTGATCTTGGCTATACCACGTATGGTCAACTCAATTCAGACAAATCAAATGTAATCTGGGTAATTCATGCACTTACTGGAGATTCAAATGCACAGGAATGGTGGAATGGTTTGATAGGTGAGGATAAATTCTTTGACCCCTCAAATCATTTTATTATCTGTGCAAATCTATTGGGATCGTGCTATGGCTCCACACAGCCATTTAGCGAAAACACCAAAACCAGTAAGCCATTCTATTACGATTTCCCTCAAATGACAACACGAGACCTCGCTGAGGGATTAGAACGCTTGAGGATTCATTTGAAAATTGATTCAATTCATAGCCTTATCGGCGGATCATTGGGTGGTCAAGTTGGGTTGGAATGGGCTTATGTTTTGGAAAATAAGCTTAAGAATGCTATTATTTTAGCATCTACCTCCAAAACAAGACCTTGGGTGATCGGCTTCAACGAAGTTCAGCGAATGGCTATTGAGTCAGACTGCACTTGGGGTGAATGCCAGGAGATGGCAGGTCATAAAGGTCTAGAAACTGCCCGGGCTATTGCGATGCTTACCTACAGGCATCCCGTTGATTTGGCAACGAAGCAAGCCGATGAAGGGAATAAACTAGATGATTATCGTGCAGCATCATATCTCCGGTATCAGGGACAAAAGCTCGCAAAACGATTCAATGCGCTGTCTTATTGGACGCTCAGCAAAACGATGGATTCCCATGATTTGGGAAGAAATCGCGGCGGATTGGATGAAGCTTTGGGGAAAATTCAAGCAAACGTATTGGCGATTGGTGTTGATTCGGATTTACTTTTCCTTCCAGAGGAATCACAGTATATCAGTCAAAAAGTAACAAAAGGAACCTATAAGGAAATCACGTCAACAGCTGGACATGATGCATTTCTAATCGAATTTGAGCAATTATCCTATATCCTGAAGTCATTTTACTTACAGAATAAGCAGTAATCATCTAAAAAATTAATATAATTATACGGAATCGTGCCACTAGCCATGTTCTCTTTGGTTTAAAGGCTGGAAGACCGAAGTGGCCTAAATCCCAGAGTAGAGCTTTGTGCTAAAATGCTTTTAGCTCGTTACTGGCAAAATACCGGATAATCAAAAAAAAATAAGGCAGTGATTACTGCCTTATTTTTTTACCCGATTCCATTCTACTGTTCTGCTCACCCAGGTGTCTCCCATATACCCTTTGATCTCCAAGATATCTTTCTTTTTTAGCTGCAAATCACAGATATAAGTTATTCCAGAATTAGGATCATATAATTTACCATCAGACCAAATTCCATCTTTAAGTTTTAGCCCTTCTAAAATTGTGAGACCCATCAGAGGACGATTTCTTAAACTTATATCAGAGTTGACTGAATCTGTAAAATTTTTAAGATCTCCATCTTCACGCTTAATCCAGATGAGCTTACCAATCATTTCATCATTATTTTCCATGATCTCAATCTGCGCGGTTTTTTCAGTATTGAACCAGACGCCAACTATCTTTGAGTTTGCCTGTGCGGATACATTTTCGCCTCCCAAGAGAAAGAAGAAAATGCTTAAGAAAGTGTATTGACAAGTTTTCATGAAAAATTATTTTTGTAAGATGTAGGATCAGTCTATTCTTTAATATGTGCACATTTGGCCTAAAATCATACCAACCTATGAAAGAACCCGAGGATTTGTCTTGTTAGCACTTCGATTCATTTACATTGTTGGTTTACCTCTATCTAAAAAATCGCTCGAAACATCAAGGTGTTTGATTACTATAAATGGCTGCTGTTTAGTCTAAAAACAGCTAATCAATCAGAATATCGAATTAACGTCAGAAAATGTGCTCAAAATCCTTTATCCGGAATAGATTGGCAATATCCTTGGGGAAGGTTACTTTTGAGCAGAAATCATAACCTATGGCCAATTTTCCACGAAAGAAAAAGACATTAGGGCACTTCAAATTCGGAAGTGTTCTCTTCAGTACCACGTTATCACTTTTTATTGTAGGCCTTTTCGGAGTAATCTTAATTCAAGCAAAAACGCTGACAAGCATGATTCGTGAGAACATCGAAGTGCAGGTGTTTTTAGAAAAAAACATAGAGCAAAAAGCCCTTGATGCTATACATACTAATCTAGCTGCGCGATCTTTTATTCTTCAAAAAGGCGATACGCTGAATCTTAAATTTGTATCAGATGAGGAAGCAGCGGCAACATTTATAGAAAGTACTGGGGAAGATTTTACTCAATTTCTAGAAGATAATCCACTACGAGACAGTTTTGTACTGACAATCGCAGAGGAATTTCAAACCTCAGAGCAGTTAGAAGCAATTGTAGCTGAAATTCAGTCTATTCCAGGAGTATTTGAAGTGTCCTACATGACAGATTTGGTGGATTCGATCAATAAAAACCTTTTAAAAGTAAGTTTGGTATTAGGCGGATTCATCTTGATTTTGATCATTACCGTGATCATGTTGATCAATAATACCATTCGACTTGCCCTTTTCTCCCAGCGTTTTCTAATTCGCTCTATGCAGTTAGTCGGAGCTACCAGAGGCTTTATCAGAAAGCCTTTTCTATCAAGAGCATTCTTGTTCGGCATGATGGCAGGAGCTTTTGCTTCGGTGATTCTTTTCGGGTTAGTGAAATACACTCAAGCAAATATCGAAGGATTCGCTATGCTTCAAAATCAACAATTACTCTTTGTTCTTTTTGGTATTTTAATCACCGTGGGCGGAATTCTTTCTGTCCTGAGTACCTTGCGCGCTGTGAATAAGTATTTAAATATGTCTTTGGACGAACTCTATTAATATAATGAGCAAATCTTCTTTCCCTTTTTCCCGCAAAAATTACAAGCTGATGTTTATTGGTATCGGTCTGATAATCCTTGGATTTATCATTATAGGACTTGATAGTGAACCTCACGGTAACGGCGTTTTAGGCCTGACTATCGGTCCAATTGTAACTTTGGCAGGTTTTATATTCGAGTTCTACGCTATTTTCGCCAAAACTGAAAGTAATTAAGCGTGGAAATTATTGATGCGATTATCCTTGGTATCATTCAGGGATTAACAGAATTTTTGCCTGTATCCTCTAGTGGTCACCTTGAATTGGGTAAAGCGATTTTAGGAGAAAGCAAAATGCCTGCAGAAGGTCTAATGTTTACTGTAGTAGTTCATTTTGCCACCGCCTTAAGTACTATTGTTGTTTTTCGTAAGGATATCGCAGAAATTCTTAGAGGATTATTCAAATTTGAATGGAATAATGAGACACAATTTGCATCTAAAATTGTGCTGTCCATGATCCCCGCGGCAATTGTGGGAATAGTATTCGAGGAGGAATTAGAGACATTATTTGGAGGACAGATTGTGTTCGTGGGCTGCATGCTCATCTTAACAGCTTTACTTCTTTATTTGGCAGACAGAGCCAAATTCACAAACCAACCTGTAACTTTCGGACAAGCACTTATCATCGGAATAGCACAAGCAATTGCGATTCTCCCAGGAATCTCCCGCTCTGGAGCAACTATTTCCACGTCTGTTCTTTTGGGTATCGACAAAGCGAAAGCAGCAAGGTTCTCTTTTTTGATGGTCGTTCCCTTGATTTTAGGCAAAATTGCTAAGGATATTTTAGGCGGAGATCTTTCATTGGAGACAGAGGGATTTGGCTACTTAAGTGCAGGATTCCTTGCTGCATTTTTAGCTGGCATAGTGGCATGCACTTGGATGATAAAACTCGTAAAAAACAGTAAACTCAGTTATTTTTCTATTTACTGCCTTGTTGTGGGAGTAATTGCAATTGTGGCTGGATTATATTTATAAAATGGAAGAACCCTACGGAGAACTATTTTTGATCAATAAACCACTCGAATGGACATCTTTTGATGTAGTGAAAAAAGTTCGAAATGCCTTACGGATCAAGAAAGTTGGTCATGCGGGCACACTTGATCCCCTTGCCACTGGCCTTCTCATCGTTTGTGCAGGAAAGATGACCAAGCAAATTGACTCTTTCATGGGGCAAGAAAAGGAGTACACTGGCACTTTTGTAATTGGGGCGACCACGGATTCCTTTGACCTTGAACAACCTATTATTCCTGTAGCAGATCCATCTCATATAACTTTGGATCAAGTAAAAGAGGCCGTCGCTGAACTTACTGGAGATATTTTGCAAATCCCTCCTATGCACTCCGCCATCAAAGTAGATGGTAAGCGTGTGTATGAATCAGCCAGAAAAGGCAAAGTAGTTAAAATGGATCCTCGTCCTGTAACAGTAAGTGAATTTGAAATCACCAACTTTGCAGACGCAGTTGTAGAATTTAGAATTGTTTGCTCCAAAGGCACCTATATCCGTAGCTTGGCTAGAGATCTCGGAGAGAAACTAACGGTAGGAGCGTACATGAGTTCGCTTTGTAGAACAAGAATTGGTAATTTCAAAAACTCAGAAGCTCATGAGCTTTTAGATTTAGTCGAAGAAATCAAAGCAAGAACAAATGAAAATCTATGAAGGCCTAAGTGATTTCCCTAAGCTCTCCAACGCAGTAGTTACCAGCGGAACATTTGACGGAGTGCATCTCGGACATCAGAAAATTCTTCATCGAATCCGTGAAATAGCTCGCTCCATTAATGGAGAAACGGTTTTAATTACTTTTTGGCCTCACCCAAGACTAGTCCTTTATCCTGAAGAACATAATCTTAGGCTTTTGAGTACGTTTGAGGAAAAAGCTAAACTCCTTCGGCAATTAGGCATAGATCACTTGATCACGATCCCTTTCACCAAAGAGTTTTCTCAACTTACTTCCAAAGAATTTATAGAATCCGTTTTGGTTAATACGATACAAACCAAAAAGCTGGTGATCGGATACGATCATCGCTTTGGAAAAAATCGTGAAGGGAGTTTTGAATACTTGCAGGCACATCATGAAGAATATGGATTCGGTCTAGAAGAAATATCCAGAAAAGATGTGGAAGATATCGGTGTTTCCAGTACGAAAATCCGTCATGCATTAGAGACCAGTGATATTGAAACCGCCATTAATTACCTTGGTCGATCGTATGAATTGAATGGAATTGTAATTAAAGGTCAGCAAATTGGACGTTCTATTGGTTTTCCTACTGCCAACATCCATATACCGAATGATTACAAACTTATCCCCAAAGATGGCGTTTACGCAGTAGAAGCTTCTGTAAATGGTGCGTTATATAAAGCCATGCTGAATATTGGAAATAGACCGACAGTCAATGGGACTCAAAAGACCGTAGAAGCTAATTTATTTGATTTTCAAGGGGATTTGTATGACAAACAAATCACGATTTACATCAAAGCATTTCTACGGGAAGAAAGAAAATTTGACGGGTTGGAAGCATTGAAAAAACAACTTTTTTTAGATCAGAAGAGTGCCAAGAACGTGTTATAAACCCAAAATATATGATCAACAAAACTGTAAAAAATGCACATGAAGCAGTAGCAGACATTCCCAGCAATTGCATGCTGATGATGGGAGGTTTTGGATTGACAGGAATTCCCGAAAACTGCATTTCCGCACTTTTAGAAAAAGATATTACCGATTTGACTATCGTGTCGAACAATGCGGGAGTAGATGATTTTGGCATTGGTCTTTTGCTGAAAAAACGAATGGTCAAAAAGATGATTTCAAGCTACGTAGGTGAAAATGCCGAGTTTGAACGACAATTGCTAAGCGGAGAACTTGAGGTAGATCTGATCCCACAAGGAACGCTTGCTGAGCGTGTACGTGCAGGTGGTGCAGGCATTCCTGCATTCTTCACTCCTGCCGGCGTCGGTACAGAAGTAGCTGAGGGCAAAGAATGCCGTGAATTTGATGGTAAAATGTATTTACTGGAGAGTTGGCTAAAAGCTGACTTTTCAATCGTCAAAGCTTGGAAAGGTGATACTGCCGGCAATTTGATTTACAAAGGAACAGCGAGAAACTTCAACCCCATCATGGCAACGGCCGGAAAGATTTGTATCGCTGAAGTGGAAGAATTGGTGGAAGCCGGTGAACTCGATCCTAATCAAATACATACCCCAGGAATCTATGTGCAGCGTATTTTTCAAGGAGAAAACTATGAGAAGAGAATTGAGCAGAGAACAGTCTCCAAATAGGCTGTGGATTTCAACGCTCATTACATGCTTTATTCTTTGACTTCTAAAACACCCCAAAATGCTTACAAAAGATCAAATAGCTCAGCGAATCGCAAAAGAGGTGAAGAATGGGCAATACATAAATTTAGGAATAGGGATTCCTACCTTAGTAGCGAACTACATTCCGGATAAGTTAGAAGTCGTACTTCAATCGGAAAATGGACTACTCGGAATCGGTCCCTTTCCTACTGAAGATCAAATCGATCCAGATCTTATCAATGCAGGAAAGCAAACTGTCACTATGGCTAAAGGTTCTTCACTTTTCAACTCCGCTGAATCTTTCAGTATGATCCGAGGTGGTCATGTACATTTGACGATCCTCGGAGCAATGGAAGTTTCCGAAAATGGTGATATCTCAAACTGGAAGATCCCTGGTAAAATGGTCAAAGGAATGGGCGGAGCAATGGATCTCGTCGCTTCTGCAGACAATATTATTGTGGCGATGCAGCATTGCTCTCGATCAGGAGAGTCCAAACTTCTGCCAGACTGTTCACTTCCAATTACGGGAATCAGATGTGTAAAGAAAATAGTCACCGATCTTGCCGTTTTAGAAATCTCCCCCGATGGTGGGTTTATACTTAAAGAAAGAGCTCCAGGAGTTTCAGTAGAAGAAATTAAATCCAAGACTGCTGGCAAATTGATTATTGAAGGTGAAATTCCTGAAATGATTTTCGAATAAAACCAGTAAAAACGAACTCAGGCAACGCTCATGAAGTTAACCTGATTAATTTTGCAGGATCATTACAATTTCAGGGATTCCAACGGGATCAAATTATAACACATGAAAAATTCAGAGATAAAATTCCAAGTCGACTTAGATGAAAACAGTTTCCCAAATTCAATCAAATGGGATGCTTCAGATAAAGAAGGTACAGGTATGGAAGATACCAAAAGCATCAGTCTAAATGTTTGGGACAATCAGAATCACAGTACGCTTCGAATAGATCTTTGGACAGAAGAAATGTCAGTGGTAGAAATGAAGCGTTTTTATATTGATATTTTAGGAGGAATGGCTCAAACTATATTAAACAGCACTGCCGACGAATACATGTCTGAAGAGATCAAAGTACTTTGCGATCGCTTAGTGAAGCATGTAAATGAAGAAAATAAAGATAGTAAATAGCCCTTATTTACATTGAGAAGCTCGGCGTCTGCTGGGCTTTTTTTATTTTTCCCGTATAATCCAAAAAATAATCAGTTTTATGATTTGATAATAAAACTCTTGACTTGATTAAGGATTATCAATAAAGCCCTAAATTATTATTTATTTTTTAAGTGAATGCCTTAGTTTCCAAACGCGATTCTACTTTCAGAGTGCATCAGGATATTAAATTTTAGTGAGAAACCTTTATATCTTCGTTTTTTAGGCTAATTTTCACATATTACTTAATGAATTTTCGCCCTAAATTCAATAAACCTAAATAGTTAATAAGATAGCCTATGAGCAATTTCACACTCAAAATCAGAGCCTCAGTGTTTTTAGTAACACTGCTGGTTTCCCTAACATCAGGTATGGTTATTGGCCAGACGAAAATCTCTGGGACATTGACCGATGCAGAGACCAAAGAGACCTTGGTAGGAGTCAATATCTTAGTAAAAGGAAAAGTAATCGGAACCATCTCGGATCTTTCAGGCAAGTACGCACTAAGTGTAAATCAGGAGCCTCCGTTCACCTTGGTCTTTTCTATGATAGGCTACACTTCGCAAGAAGTGGAAATCACTAATGGACAAAGTAAACTTGATATTCAGTTGGCTGAAACGACCATACTCGGCCAAGAAGTCGTCGTCTCCGCCTCTAGAGTTGAAGAAAGTGTTCTTCAGTCTCCTGTCTCGGTGGAGAGAATGGATATCATTTCCATTCGAGATGCTCCACAAGCAAGTTTCTACGATGCTATTAACAACATGAAGGGCGTGGAAATGAGTACGCAGTCCCTCCTATTCAAATCCTTCAACACACGTGGATTCAACGCAAATGGCAACGTAAGAACTGTTCAACTGATTGATGGTATGGACAATCAGGCTCCGGGATTGAATTTCTCTGTGGGAAACATCGTAGGTATATCTGAACTTGATCTTGAAAGTGTAGAATTACTTCCCGGTGCTTCTTCAGCACTTTATGGACCAAATGCCATCAATGGTATTTTACTCATGACTTCAAAAAGTCCATTCCTTTACCAAGGACTTTCTGCCAGTGTAAAAACAGGTATTATGGATGAAAGCGATAGATCAAAAGCGGCTACTGGCTTTTATAACTTCAGTGCAAGGTATGCAAAGGCAATCAGCGACAAATTTGCTTTCAAGTTAAATTTCGAATACCTAAAAGCTGAGGACTGGCAAGCAAATGACTTCCGAGATCAATCACTTTTGAATGGCTCGACAATCGAAACCGGCAACACCTTAAATAACCCAGCTTACAATGGTGTGAATAGTTATGGTGACGAAGGTGCACAGGATATTAGTCAATTTGTTCCTTCATTACCAGTAGGAACCTTTGTATCTAGAACTGGCTACATGGAAAGAGATTTGGCTGATTACGGTACAAAGTCGATCAAACTTAACGCTGCACTTCACTATAGAATCAACGATAATATAGAGGCAGTTCTTCAAGGTAATCTTGGCTTTGGTACTACAGTTTATACCGGAGCAGACAGGTATTCTTTGAAAAACTTCGTGATGGGTCAGTACAAAGCTGAATTGAGAGCTTCCAACTGGTACATCAGAGCTTATACTACTCAGGAGAGATCAGGAGATGCATTTGCAGTAGGAACTGCTGCGCAAGGAATTAACGAAGCTTGGAAACCAAGCTTCGACCGTAATAATATACAAGGTTCCTGGTTCCCACAATATGCAGGAACATATGCTGCTCTTATAGGACAAGGAATGGAATCTAATATGGCGCATCAGCAAGCAAGGAATGCAGCTGACCAAGGCAGGTATATGCCGGGAACTACAGAATTCCAAAATGCATTGAATGGAGTGACTTCACGACCTATTCCAGGTGATCAAAATGGTGTTGGGGCAAAGTTCGTGGATAAGAGTAATATGTATCATTTTGAAGGATCTTACAATTTCTCAGAGCAAATCAAGTTTGCTGAAGTTGTAGTAGGAGCTAATTATAGAATTTATGACTTGAATTCAAACGGAACTATTTTCGCTATTGATGAAAATGGCGATGAGTTCAACATCCAAGAATTCGGTGGATATATTCAAGGTTCGAAGAAGTTGATCAATGATAAATTCAAGTTAACAGCTTCTGCTCGTTATGATAAAAATGAGAACTTCGCTGGACAATGGTCTCCAAGAGTTTCAGGAGTATTTACTCAAGGAAATCATAATTTCAGAGCGTCCTACCAGACGGGGTTCCGTATACCGACGAACCAAGATCAATACATTGACCTTAACACTCCTCAGGCACGTTTGATTGGCGGTTTACCGTTCCTTGCAGATCGATACAATCTAAAAACCAATTCTGGCTATACGCTTACTAATGTGACAAATTATGGAAATACTGTTAAGCAGACTGCAATTACAAATGCTACAAACTCAGTAATTTCTGATGTTCAAAATGGAAATTTCCCCAATGATCCAGCACTCATTGCAGCAGAAGTAAAAAGAAGAGTACCTCAGTTTGTTCCTGGCGCTGCGGCAGCTAATGTTGATCAACTTCAACCTTATGAAATCAAAGATTTCAAGCCAGAGCGAGTGAAGTCTTTTGAAGTAGGCTACAAAGGGATTTGGGGTGATAAGCTATTGGTTGATGCTTATGCGTATTTCAATAGATTCGAGAACTTCAATGGCAGCCAAGTACTCGTTCAGGATGCAACAGATGCCGGTCTTGCTGGACCAAATCCACTCACTGGACTAAACCTCATTGGTGTTGGTCCTGGTGGTAGAAAAGTCTATTCAATGCCTGTAAACAGATCAGAAACAATCAAATCTTGGGGATGGGCAGCTAGTTTGGATTACAAGTTGCCAAAAGGATACACTGTTGGTGGCAATGTATCCTTCAATACACTTACCAACTTGGATGAGTTAGCAGAAACAGGATTCCAACCTAGCTTTAATACTCCTGAGTACAGATATGTAGTGAATTTTGCCAATAGAGAAGTGATAGATAACTTAGGATTTGCAGTTGCCTACAGATGGCAGGGAGAATTTGCTTGGCAATCTTCTTTTGTCAACCCAGCGGTCTCTACCCAGCAATTGTCTGTAATTCCTGCCTACGGAACTTTTGATGCTCAGGTTAGCTATAAAATTAAAAGCATCAAATCAATCTTAAAAGTGGGTGGATCTAACTTATTCAGCAAGGGATACACACAAGCATGGGGTAATCCAACTGTAGGAACCATGTATTATGTCAGCATAACCTTTGATGAATTCTTGAATTAACTATTAGTGTAATTAAAAGTACGTAAGAGCCATACCGAAATTTTGGGATGGCTCTTTTGGTTTTATCTCAAGGGAATATTCCGCGGCAAAAATTCTTGAATTGACAACTGCTGGAAAACTGTTGTGGTAGGAGGATAAATCCTTCAACGGTTCTGACTGACTTTCAAGATCGTAAATCACTTCAAACTCGATCAAAATACGATGGAGTATTGATGGAGAAATCCAAGCTTTATAAATCCTTAAACCAGATTTTCAGGACAATACTTTTGAAAATCTCCAGAAATTTTCAGTGCTATCTGGATTTACTTTTGAGACAGTCCCAGTAGAAATAACCTATGGACTAAAAAAAATTATACTCAACTTATGTAAAAACAAAAGGACCACCACAAATGTGATGATCCCGAAAATTTAAACTGGAAATCAGTTATTTATTCCCATTCCTTAGTCATCGTGCTTAGGAAACTTACGAGATCTCTAATCTCTCTTTTCGTAAGTAATGCTTTCATATCTGGCATACTAGAAGGCGAATTTTTACGCTCTGCAATACTGCTATTCATAATCAGTGTATCTGGTTTGGCTCCTACTTTTAGTACCACTCCATCTTCTTTCTCTTCCATCAACGTACCATTCATAGACGTTCCATCTTTCAATTCAAGCTGAACAATACCGAAGCCTGGTGCCAGACGCTTACTTGGATCGATCAAAGCCTCGAGAAGTTCTATGGTGGTGGCTCTATTAGCCACACCATTCAAGTGAGGACCAGCCACGCCTCCCATATCGTCATAGCCATGGCAACGGATACATTGGGCAGTTTGATTTTGGAAAAATATGTTCCTACCCACTTTTACACTGCCTCCTTCGAGAGCTCCGCTATACAGTGCGACCAAATCTCCATGCGTACGGGTTTCTTGAATTTTGTCATATTTGGCTCTCAATTCCGTCGATTTCGTTGCATCTATTGACTCCTCTAATTCAATCATCACTTCATTTGGCAATTTATCTTTTGCTAAATCATCCATAAGTGTATTCCAAAGAGGAAGTTCAGCTGAATTCTTGAGGTTGCCCAAACTTAGCAATCCAGCTTGTTTTTCTGCAGTTGTTCTGTTTTGAATGACATCCTGAAGCAAACTCACCATTAGATCTTGAGAAATATCAGTTTTGGTCAGCAGATCTAAACCTACTACTCTTACTGCTCTGGAATTGTCCTTCATCGCTATTTCTATAGGCTCTGAGATAGAGCCTGGGTTCGCGGTCGAAAGTGCCAAAATTGCAGCAACACGTACATTTTCAGATTTATCATTTTTCAACAAAGCGACCAGTTTAGCTTCAGCATCGGCAATCTTCAATTTTCCAAGCGCTTTTACCCCTGCTTCACGAACTGCTTCATCCCTATCATTCAATGCTCCTATCAAAGTAGCTTTCACAGACGCTTGAATTGGCGCAAGATCTCTTTCTACTTCCCCACGATTTCTTCCATCTACACGATCAAGCACTGATGGTTTTGCCCAAGTGCCCAAAGCTGCAATTGCTTCTGCTTTCAACGTAGCGTTTACTCCTGGCTTGGCAATGTAGGTTTTCATGTTATCCATGGACTTCTGTGTACCTACTCTCAGATTTGCGCTGATTGCTCTTCTGATCAACGGCTCATTTTCGAAGTTGGTAGTTACCAGGAGGTCACCCAAAGCTGGCAATGCTCCCTCAATGGAGAAATCGTCGTTGATCGCTCTAGCAGCTTCTGTGACGATGTATTCGTCTTTATCAGCTAGAAATGCTGCGATTCCAGGATCTGACATTCTACGCAATGCCAAAACAGCTCCAAGACGAACTGCATTGGATGGATGAGACGCCAACTTGATAAGTGGTTCCTTCTTGTTTATTCGTGCTAAAGCTAAACTTGCTGCATGACGCAAAAATGCATCCGCATCATTATTAACTTCCAATACTCCGATCAAATTCTCTATCGCTGGCTCGTAAGCGATTCTGCCTATAGCTTCCGAAGCAAAGAATCTAACTCTGATTTCACTATCTGTCAACAATGGCATCAGAGCAGCTCCGGCTTTTGCATATTTAATGTCTCCAAGCCATTTGGCAGCCTGTGCTCGGATCTCAGAATCTTGATCTTTCAGCAGAGGGATTAATTGATCAGCATAGTCCATTTTCTCCATCCGTGCTAATTGGCTGATACCAACGATTGAGTGGATTCTGGCGTACTGATTACCTTTCTGATTAATCGCAGCTTGGAAAACTTTTGCTCCATTGTCTCCTCTTTTTGCCAATTCAAACTGAGCCTTTCTTCTGATTCTCATATCCTCGTCTCCCAAATAGCCACCAAGTGCTTCATCAGTGAGTGTTTTGAAATCAGTTTTCATCACCTTAGCAGTGATCTTTCTAGCCTCCCAATTGGCTCCACCTTCGTCCTCAAGTTTCCAAACTCTTCCTGAATTTTTGGTATTCCATCCATCTATCCAGTCAGCAAAAAACAGTGACCCGTCAGGACCAAAATCCAGGCCTGTAGCCAAAATTCCTGACATGATGTTCTCTGTTTGGGACATCTTAAATGATGCTCCATCTGGCTCTAGCTTGAAAGCGTGAATCCCTGACCTCGTTGGATTACCTACAAAAGAAGCCACGAAGAATGTGTTTTTCCATTTTTCGGCCAAAGCCGTTCCAGGGTTATAAACCATCCCGGTTGGCCCATTTATGTAGTTTTGAATAGGTGGCGTGATATAAGCAGCCTGACCTTCATGTCTTGGAATAAACAGCTTCTCATCCATCCATACTTTATAGGTATTATTATCTGGATCGCGGTATTTACCAAATTGCCAGTTGGTTCTCCATCCCGTATCAGAACCGTTAACCAGATACACTAGTCTTTCGCTTTCTCCTCCGTGATCACCATCATTATCTACAGAGATAAGGTTGTTATACGCGTCAAAAGTAAACTCGTGTGTATTTCTTACGCCCATAGCGAAGATCTCGAAATCACTTCCATCAGGATTTGCACGAGCAACTACACCTCTATTTGGATATTTCCACTCCGTCCCATCTGGGCCCACACCATTAAATCCAATATCTCCAATTCCCCAATAGATTCTACCATCTGGGCCAAGTTCAAGACCTGACATACCATGTCCTCCAAAACCTATGTGAACTCCATAGCCATGAGAAATTGACTCTTTCTCATCCATAATGCCATCACCGTTCTTATCTGATAGTCTCCAAACGTCTGGACCAACACCTATAAATAAATTATCGTCTAGTTTCAATAAAGCTCCAGCCACATCGGTAGTCACATCATTAAAATCCTGAACCATTATCTGGGAATAGTCTGCGAGACCATCTCCATCTCTATCTTCAAGTCTAAAAAGCTCTTCTCTCTCCACCGTCATGTCTCTCCAGTCATGTGATCCGTCACCATTCACATCTGCAAGCCACGTATTTTTATCAGACATCTCAGGTGATAAAGTCTTTTGCAGAAAAGCTCTTTTCTCTTCTATGGTCTGCAAACTGATGGAGGCTATCTCCCAGTCCTGATGCTGTCTAATATCAAATTCAGAATTTTTCTGGCGATTAGTTCTCGTGTAATACAGACTTCCGTCATCAGTCACCTGAATAGAAATCGGATCATAAACCAATGAGTCAACTGCCCATAGAGATAGTTTAAATCCTGGACTTAGCGTAGCGTTAATTTCTCCTTCTGCAGCGTGTACCATTGGGTCAATTTCTTCCTTGGACAAACTTCGTTCTCGGAGATCCACTTTCTCGCTCTTACTACATGAGATTAAAAGAAGGATTACTGCGGCCAAAATAATTTTGGCGTAATGTGCTCTAATTTTGGGTTGAGGCATAGGTTATTTTATTAATTCTAATCTTGAAATTAACAAAATTAAAAATGGCTTCATGAGCCATTAATCAAAAAGGGTTGTAAAACAAAAATCCCGACCAAAGATCGAGATTTTGTATACTTTAACCACTAACAACCATAAAACAAAAATAATATAAGACAAAGCGGGGAATGAGCTTTAACGTCTTAGTAGTCGGTACGGGAATCGAACCCGTGTTTCATCCGTGAAAGGGACGTGTCCTAACCCCTAGACGAACCGACCATAATAAACTTAAAACAATACTTTTCACAACTTCCTGATAATCAGGCGACAGTAGTCGGTACGGGAATCGAACCCGTGTTTCATCCGTGAAAGGGACGTGTCCTAACCCCTAGACGAACCGACCATTAATACCCTTCGAAAACGTGCTTTTCTCAATGGTGATGCAAATATAGAGGGTTAAGTTTTTAAAACCAATCTGGCTTCGAATATTTCTTATAATTTAAGCTAAAAAGCTGAGTCCAAAGGAATAAAATTTTCTTAACAAGGTTTCTGGTCGTTTTCCCTATTTTTGATTCCCAATTAGAAAACTACCAATGAAACCAACCAACGACATCAGAATAGCCATAAACGGTTTTGGACGTATAGGCCGATATACAGCAAAATTAATTCTAGAAAAAAAAGGACTTAACCTAGTCGCTATTAATGATTTGGCAGATCAAACTGCTATCGCTCATTTGCTGAAATATGATTCCATTCATGGTAAATTTGATAGTAAAATTGAGCTTCAGGACTCAATTTTGAAAGTGAATGAGCATGAAATCCAACTTTTTGGGCAAGCTGACCCTGAAAAACTTCCGTGGGGAGATTTAGCTATTGACTTAGTAATTGAATGTACTGGTAGGTTTACTGATAGAACTGGTGCTGCAAAACATGTAACAGCAGGAGCAAAAAAAGTCATCATTTCCGCCCCTTCTTTAGACCCAACAATCAAAATGGTAGTGTTGGGAGTTAATGATTCCATTTTAACAGGAGATGAAAGAATCGTTTCCAACGCTTCATGCACTACAAATTGTCTGGCGCCCATGGTAAAAGTGCTGAATGATAATTTCGGAGTAGTCAAAGGCTTCGCTTCCACCGTCCATTCATACACCAACGACCAGAACCTTCATGATGCTCCGCATCGTGACCTGAGAAGAGCTAGAGCAGCGGCATACTCGATTATCCCTACTACCACCAATGCCGGAAAAGCATTGGATGAGATTTTACCTGATTTGGCTGGTAAGATAGAAGCTTCGGCCATGAGAGTTCCGGTTCCAAACGGTTCATTGACTGATATGATCGTAGAACTGAAACATGATGTCACTGAAGATCTGGTAAACACCGCTTTCAGAGAAGCCAGTGCGACCTATTTGAAGGGCTTTCTTGAAGTAGAGGACTCTCCCATCGTGTCTATTGATATCATAGGGAATCCACATTCCTGCATCATTGATTCTGCACTTACTTCGGCAAAAGGAAAGATGATTAAGATTGTCGGATGGTATGACAACGAAGCGGGCTACGCCAACCGTTTGGTTGACCTAGCCCGCTTGATTTCTGGGAATTAATTTGAGATTAGTCTTTTACGCGATTTAGAGCAAGGAGCTTCACTATAAAGTTTGGCAGGTTTTTACTGTTATTTCTTTTGCTAAGGTTCAAATACCATCCCAATTTCTCCATGATCGGAACTTTAAAAGTCTCTACCATTTCGATCAACGTGCCGTCAGGATCTTCTAAGTAAGAGAATCTACCTGCGGCTTTTCCCATATCAAACTCATTTCCACTATCTACAGTCAAAGGGATACTTTCTTTTGCAAGATTCTCTTTGATTGTAGCCATTCCATTCACATCAAAACACACGTGAATAAAACCAAGATCACCCCAGTTCCTATTCTCAAAAGCCTTATTCCTAGGCTGATTTTTTGTTTCTATCAATTCAATCTGCGTTTGACAAAATAGTCTTCCAAATGCTCCAGTCAAGACCGAGGAACTCTGGAGAATTGCTCTTCTATATTCCGTCGTCCCTTCTCCCACTTGAGCGAAATCCTCCCAAACACCAGTTTTATCACAAAGGATTTCAGTTTGCATCAAATGCTTTTGGTAAATAGGCAACGCTTCATCAACAGAAGACACTCCGACTACCACTCCTAAAACCCCACCTGTCAGGTCTTTGCTCTTATTGAACCAAGAGTCATTTTCAATCAATTCGAACGTATTTCCGTAAGGGTCTTTTACATAAAAATGCCAAACACCTAATGGGTTTGTCACAGGCTCGCCAAGCATGACCGCTCCTACACTTTTTAGGTATGCAAAAGTATTTTGAATATCATGACAACGAATTTTTACAGCCAAAATCCCTAAATCTTTCCAGGTAAGTTCTTCCTCTGCTGCAAGCGGTACCTTGGAAGTATATTGCCAAATTTCAAACCCTCCGCCACCTTGCATATTCAAAGCAAGGATAGCATGCCTGCTTTCTACCTTACCAGAAGTATAGCGAGTCATCAATTTAGCTTCAGCACTATCCTGAAAAATAGGAACATCCATCTTGAATGCCTTCCTATACCAAGCCCAAGCTTGGTTTGCATCTTTTACTCCTATCCCTACTTGCTGGATGCCATTAATTGTCGCTTGATTCATTCAACTACTATTAAGCTTTTACTTATTTGTTTAAAAAATTTAAATATAAACTTTTGATCCTAGCTGGCTTAACTTTTAACAAAAAAAGAGAGAAAGCCGTGAAATTAGCTAGCTGCACTTTTAGCCAACTATTTTCTATGTATTTGCGTGCCGAAACTGTGATTTTATTTGGAAGGACATGGAAATCAGATTTTTGGCGGATTCTCCTTACTAGTTCAAAATCTTCCATTACACAGAATGACTCATCAAACCCACCCAAAGAGTCAAAAAATGATTTGTTAATAAATAGAGTTTGATCGCCTCCGCCTGATAAAAGTCCGTTGAAACGTGTGAACCATGAATTAAGCTTCAAAAGCCGGCTTTCAGAATCAAACTTATATCGAAAACATCCGACTTGTTTTCCCTGACTATTGGTCGAAAGGATCACTTTTGCAAATTCTTTGACAGGTCGAGAATCAGCATGAACGAAATAGAGAATGCCCCCGGTAGCATGATAAGCTCCTAAGTTTAATTGCATCGCTCTATTGCAAATGGATGTTTTCACTACCAATAACCCAAATGATTCTGCAATCAATACTGAGCTGTCCTTGGAACCTCCATCTGCCAGTACAATTTCGGAAAGCAGCCCACCGCCATGTTTGATAAGATAGGGAATCAATTCTTTTAGATTCGCTTCCTCATTTAAGCATGGAATAATTACAGAAATTTTATTTGTTTCAGTCAACTCTGAGTTTTATAGAGTAGTTTTTAATATTGTTTTCTAGGACAACTTTTTGCAAAATACCACCTTCATAGTAAAAGCGGTTCATGCTCCCATTGACATCGATCTCATATATTCCTTTATCTACCTCTCTCACAGTAGTAAGCATTCCAAAGTTTTCAGACATTAGAATATCTCCTGCCTTTGGCTCTTTGAAATACAATTTTGCTGGAGTTCCATAAATAGCCTGCTTAATTGGCTCTTCATTGTGGAATTTGTATGAATTGGCTTTTATGTCATAGTGATCTTTATTCCAATTTACCGTTGTCACGAAGTTACCGCGATTAGAATCTGATTTGGTGGTAGCTTTCACCAATTGTCCATTTTGGAAATTTACATTCTGTAAAAATTCAACGTGGATTTTTCCAAAAAACCAGAATTCAACTTTACTGTGAATTTGATAATCTTCACCTTTTGGAGAGGTAGTTTTATCTGATTGCATACTACCAATAGTGAATCCCGCAAGCACAATGTCATACGTATTCGTTTTAGTTTGACTCAGACCCTTCAGGCTAGTCCCGACCAATACAAACAGTATTAGAAAAACAAAACTTACTGGTTTATAGATTTTTAACAACATATATCTCTATCAAGATGTAAAGGGAATGATTCTGAATTCATTTCGACGAACCAAATCTGAAGTAAGATGGTAGTTTCCCTTAATATCCCCAAAAATTGAAGGAATAATAAGATTAAAGTTTATCCTTAAATCTATTCCAGTCTTCTTCAAAATCCACATCCGAAAGCGTAGGAAGAAGCGCAAAAGACAGTTCATTCCGAGTCAAATATTCCTTGGTTAGTACTGCCACTTGATCGGTACTCCATGGAATTCCATTGAACAAACCAGGAATAAATGTTCGCATGCCGATCAAATAATATCCTCCATCATATGCTGGGCCAATGACCACTTCACTTTCTTCTAATCTTTCAAATGCTTCAGTAATCAATTCGGAAGTAATCTCTGCACAATCCGTTCCTATTATAACCAAGCGATCAAATTTCTCTTCGAAAAGCTGTTGAAAGGCATTGCACATCTTTTCTCCTAAACCCTCACCTGACTGCACTTCAAATTGGTAATCTTTAGAATATTTCGATAGCTCTTCTTCCAGGTGATTAGAGAAAAATAGAACTTTCTGAGCGGGAAATTTTGACACAATCTTATGCGTATAATTTACCAGAAGCTGATATGCGTCAAAGGCCGCTTGATCACCGATAGTTGCTGCAAGCCTGGTTTTTACTTTACCTAGTTCTGCATTTTTTTGAAAAATAAGTATCCCGTTTTTCATATAACCTTGGGATTGTAGTTGGTATTCATAAGTATTGATTTTTGTTTATCTACGAAATAGAAGCAATAGATGGACTTACAACCCGATTATATTAAAATGGGTTTAGGTCTTGCGCTTTTTTCATAAAGATTTAAAAAAACAGGAACTGAAAAGCACCTTGAATGTTATATTGGTCGTATAGAAAAAAGAACTTTTAAACAATAAACGACATGGCATTACGACTAGGCGACGCGGCTCCAAACTTTACGGCCGACACCACAGAAGGAAAAATTGATTTTTACGAGTTTTTAGGAGAAGGATGGGGAGTATTATTTTCTCATCCTGCTGATTATACTCCTGTATGTACTACAGAACTAGGAGCTGTAGCAAAACTGAAGGATGAGTTTGCAAAGCGAAATACGAAAGTACTGGCGCTCAGTGTAGATGGAGTAGAAAACCACAAAGGCTGGATCTCTGACATCAATGAGACACAAAACACTACCGTCAATTTTCCTATCATCGGTGATGAGAATAGAAAAGTGTCAGATTTATATGACATGATTCACCCTAATTCCAGTGAAAACTTTACAGTTCGTTCCGTTTTTATTATTGGAAATGACAAGAAAGTTAAACTCATCATCTCCTATCCAGCAAGTACCGGAAGAAATTTCGATGAGATACTCAGAGTAATAGACTCTCTTCAATTGACCGCTAATTATTCAGTAGCTACTCCAGCCAACTGGAAGCAAGGTGAAGATGTCGTAGTATCTCCATCGATCAAGACGGAAGATATTGATGCAAAATTCCCTAAGGGTCATAAAGTCATCAAACCATACTTGAGAATGACTCCTCAGCCAGACTTATAATCACCTGGTTTTCAATCAAAAAAGGCTTCCTATAGGAAGCCTTTTTTGATTGAAACTCTTGTAAAAAAAATCACGATTCTATCAACAGAAATTTTGCATTAGCTGCACCTTCTCTTACTGATTTGGCATGTTGATATCCTTCTGAATTATACCAAGCCTCAGCTTTTTCTTTTGTGGGAAATTCTAGCATCACTAATCGCTCATGGTTCCATTCTCCTTCTAAAACAGTTACTGGTTTACCACGAAGAACAAATTTTCCTCCATAAGCTGAAATAGTGGCAGGAGTCAGTTCCTTGTAGGCATTGTACTTCTCAGGATCTGTGATATCAATTTCTACGATGACGAAGGCGGGCATACCATCTGTTTTTTGTTTAAGGTAAACTTAACATAAAAGTAAAATCATTCAAACCCAACTCCGGCTGCAAATCTCGTTTTGGCAAAAGAAACCTTCCGTTTGGAAAGCAACTCATTTAAAGTAACTCTTGAACTAAAAACAGACACCTCTCTGCTATTCACTAAAAACAAACTGCTCTCACCGAGCTCAAACCGTCTCAATTCCCCTTGAAGCAACATCTCCAATGCAACAACATTTCGTGTGTACGTATTGATCTGAGAATTTAATGCACTCCAGCCATTCAGCTCATTTTCGAGCTTTGTGCGAAGCTGAAGTTCTTTCAGGTCTCTGGAATTTTCCTTAAAATCAATTTTTGCTTCTGCTAGTCGCATTCCGCCTCTCGCCTTTCTCCACATCAATGGAGTATACACTGTAAGTCCCCATTTGTAATTATTCTCAAAGAAACTTGCTTGGTCAAATTGATTGAGGTTTTCAGTAATTAAATTATACTTGAGTTTGACCACAGGAATAATCTGTTGTGCCTTGAGCCTCCTATCTACATTCAGACTTGCCAATTCATAATCCGCCAGCATGAGCTCCGGGTGGTCGGCGACCAATACACGCAGTTCCTCTTCATTCAATATCAATAATTGGTTTGTATACAGATCCTCAGGAAATGTTGCGGAATTTAATGCAATTGGATTACCAGATTCATCCCACAGAAAATTACTCAGCTCTTGGGTTCGTGCGAACAGGTCATTTTCAGCCGCCTGAAGGTTATATTCTCTATTTAAAAGCTGTGAAGAAGCTTCCACAGTATCTATAGCCGGAAAATCTCCTTGCTCAAAACTGATTTTCACCCCTCGAAATCTAGTTTGGGCTAGCTCAACTCCTTCAGCCTGTAAAGCTCTATTTGCATGAGCCAGCGACCAATTCCAATACGCACCTGTAGCTTGCAGGTATAACTCATTCAGCATTCTTTTGCGGTCCGATTCTGTGGATTGCTGGTAAATCTGAGCTTTCCTTAATCCTGCTCTTCTATCATCGAGAATTAACCCCTGACCAAGATTTACTGAAGCACCCGCTGACAACAAACCTCCTGATGGCACTGAGTTTTCAGGATTAAGGTATTGTCCAGAATTCTGCTCGAATGACCCATTTAACTCTATTCCTGCCCAGGTTGGGACAGTTATACCAGCTTCTCGCTTATCGTAATAAGTTTTTTCGTCGTAGCTTTTTTTGTCCAAATTCCCATAAAGCAACGGATCAAATCCTCCTCTAGCCGTACGAACTTCCATGTCTCCCATGGTAAGCATAATATCTGCTTGAGCAGAAAGTGGATGAAAAGCCTTCACCCATTGCAGATATGTCTCGAATGTTAAGGTATCAGTACTTTGAGCATGAAGGTTCATGCTACCGGCAATCAATAAGAAAGTAGAGAGTATCCTTTTCATTTATTTCCTTTTGCTATTTCTTCCTTCTGAAGTCTGGTATAGTAATCTGCAGGAAATCCATTAAGCTGGCGCCAGATTTCATACCATACGGGGACATCATTAAGTAATGCTATTCCATCTGCTCCTGACCCTACACGCAACAAATCAGGCCAAGGCTGCTCTTCAGAATCCTCAGCCACCAGAATTCTGTATTGATTGCTTTTTCCGGCATTTTGATCTATTGCTACGATAACGCCGCCAAAAGTACCATTGGAAAGCTTGGGCCACCCCGTGAAGACTATTGCAGGCCAACCGTCAAAAATGAAACGCACCTTTTTGCCAACTTCCACCAGCGGTAAATCAACTGGTGAGATATACATCTCTACTGCCAGTTCACCATTTGAGGGTACAATATTGACTATTTGATCCCCTTCTTTTAATGTCTCGCCTAAACCAACTTGAATAGCTTCTGCTATATATCCATCTTGAGGAGCCAAAATATGTCTAAAACCAGTTCTCGCTTCGTAGTTGGAATATTGGTTTTCGAGTTTTGATGCAGAGCCTTCCGCCTCGTATTGACTGGATTGGGCTGTATACATATCCGATTCAGCCTTTGCCAATTTATCTTTGAAATCATTATCTATAGCGTCCAGCTCCAATTGAGCTGACACAAATGCATTTTTGCTGCTCAATAAGCTATTCTCTACGCCAATTACACTTGCCTGCACTTCCTGAAATTTCAGCCTGCGGGTTTCCAAATCTGTAAGAGAGCGTAAACCTTCTTCGTAAAGCTTTTCTGCTCTTTCGAGTTGTTTGATGCCGATTTCAAAATTCACTTTTGCTTGCTCAAAACGAATACTATCTGACTGAACCTGCAATTCTGACATTTCCAGCTTGTTCCTCCCCTGTTCTTTTCTTAAGATATTATTTCGCTGCAAAGCCGCTATCTGACTGTCCAAAGCCTTTACTTTTTCCCTGTAAGAAAGTGCAGAAAGATTCTTTGCATCCACTTGAAGCTGAGTTCTGGGTAAAAGCAAAGAATCAAAATACTCGTCTTTTACTTCCGTAATGCTGATAATAGTATCTCCTTTATTTACAAAAGCACCTTCATTTACATACCACTTATCGATCCTTCCCGCTATCACAGAATGGATGGTCTGAGCACGGTGCTCAGGCTGAAGCATCGTCACATAGCCTTTAGAGCGGATATACTGCGTCCAAGGAAGGAAAAGCATGAGAAACACAATGCAGCATGTCACAAATAGGATTCTAAGCCTCCTTCTCTTCTGCTCACTAGCTACAGTCATTTTGAGACTTTTGGCATGCTCAAAAGGCCTTCTATCTTTGATTATATTTTCAGAGATGTTTAACATAGTCTTACGTGTTGAGGGTTAAAAAATTCTGATATCCCATTTGATTTCCTTGGTAGATAAGCTGACCATCATCCAGTACGATTACCTGAGTAGCTTGCTTGATCACTTCCTCATCTTGTGTGACCATCACCAGCGTCCAGTCACCTCCGAATAAATAAGCTTTTACACGAGCTTTTACATCTGCATCTATATGTTGAAGGGCGTTTTCTAATATAATTGCCTGCGGATCTCCTACAAGCGCTCTTGCCAACATAATTGCCTGTGCAATCTTTCTGGAAAGCCCTCTACCTTCAGGCAGCAGCGTAGTTTGCAAATCATCCGGCAATTGGTATATAAATTCCTTTAAACCCACTAATTCAATAAGAAATTCTAACTGATTCGGATCAATTTCACGACCCACCAAAATATTTTCAGAGATTGTCCCGTGGAAAATTTGCTGTAGCTCCATGCAGTCACCAACCACCGATCTATACTTATCCAAATGAATCATCTCTAGAGAGAGGTCATTGATTTTCACTTTGCCTTGATAGCTCTCATATAATCCTGAAAAGAGTGCTAGAATTGCACTTTTCCCACTCCCACTTTTACCTGTAATTACTGCTTTTGAACCAGATTCTATGGTGAGTGTGACTCCATTTACAATAGGTTTACTCAAGTCCCTGGGCTGAAAAACCACATTCTCCATTGCGAGCTTGATCCCCCTTACCTGTGTTGTTATGTCTTTTTCGGAATCATTGTGATCTTCAAGTTCCATGTCCATGACCTGGCCAAGTTTCTCGGAAGCGACAAGTGTATCATATACTGTCTCAAGTGAGATAATTAATTTTTCCACAGCATTGACTACCATCACTATAATCACTTCTGCTGCTACAAATTGACCAATACTGATTTGCCCATTGATCAGCAGCAAGCTACCTGCGACCAAAAGACTGGACACTATCAACACCTTAAATCCAATCAGCATCTTGTATTGAAAAATCAATACAGAAAAGTGATGCTCTCTAAATTCGATGTAGCGTTCCAAAAGCTTATCCACACGAAGAATTGGCAACTTCGAATTTCCACCCACAAGCTTAAAGGTATTAATCGTCCTCCCGATTTCTTCCAGCCAATAGGCCGTCTCATACTTATAGGTGGATTCTTTCATTGCTGTGAACATCCCTTTTGGACTAGTGAAATAAAATATTGTCACTAAGATGAGAACAAGTACAATCCCGAATAAAATAAAGGTAGCGTGATAAAATGACAGTAAAATCAAACCAAAAATCACTTGAATCAACGCAGTAGAATATTCAACTAAAATCTTGGATACTCCCTTCTGTAGAGTTAATGTATCGAAAAATCGGTTGACTATCTCAGGAGCATAATTCCCGTGAAAAAGCTCAGATTTGATCTTTGGAAGTCTATATGCTAATGAAAGGCCTGATTTAGCGAAGATTCTTTGCTGAAGTTTCTCTGTGATCTGTAACTGAGAAATCTGCAGAAACCCACCAAAAGCTATACCTGCAGCTACTATGAGGACCAATATTACCCAAGAAGTAGTGATCCTTCCGCCCAGTACAAAATTCAATATTGCCTGAATTCCCAGTGGTAGCGATAATGCCACTAATCCATTTAAAATAGCATAAAAGTATATGGAATACACTTGATCCTTTTCCTCTTTCAGCAGATTAAAAAACCGCTTCAAGGGAGTAATTGTCTTTATACTATTCATTTGAAATTGCCTTTAGAATTAAATCTTCAAAAAAGACAAGGCGGTTTTCCAAGTCTAATGATTGCTCTGTCATGTTGGGTAAATGCTTTGAATTGAAGGCATGGAGCAAACTGGACTCCATGACAGTGTATGCTAAGGCTTTTGGATAAGGATAAGAAGGGTTTATTTCAAATATCAATTCTGAAATGTGCTTTCCAAAACTATAAAGTTGATCAAAAATCCCGCTTTCATGCTCCACATCTACGGTTTTGGTCAAATAACCTTTCAGAGATTCATTCACAACTATGCTGCGCAAATCGGCAGGATTTATATGGATGTTTTTAGTAAATACAGGGCCATTCACAATAAGCTTCATGGCAATCGATAAGCGAGCTTTACCACTTGCAAGATTTGCCGTAGAATAGACATAATTTACTTCCATCCACGCCCAATACCAAGCAGTGAGATACAGTAATAGCATGTGCTTATTTTCAAAGTAACGGTAAATGGCAGCTTCCGTCACTCCAATATGGACTGCAAGCTTTCTAAAAGTAAATTGCTCCATTCCCAGCTCCCGTATGAGTGAAGCCCCCTCTTGCACTATAGAATTGCCCAATTCTGAGCTAAATGGTTCCTTCAGATAGAGATTTTCATGCACCTCCATCTTCATATTATTGACTAAGTTCTCCATAGAAAAGTGTTGTAACCATCTAAGAAACGTACATCTAAGAAAAAAGTTAATAAATCGTTCAAAAAGTTAGTGTTACTAACAAATGCACGAGTTAATTCAATAGGTTATTCCTAATAGGTCTCAAAATTATATTTTACGCGTGTACAGATATGCCCAAGAAATCAGAAGTGGATGAATAATAACCAGTCGAAACCATCCTGTCCATGGAGGTAAACAAATACCCTTTTCAATACATGAATTGAGCTCGATGAAGTACACATGTGCAGGGATAAAAGCTAGTAGCATTGAAATAATTCCCCAGGCTGCCCATTTCCTGCTGCGAGGAAATACTATTAAAACACCAAAAGCAACTTCACATAATCCCGCGAATAAATTCAATAAAGTGTGATTTGGAAGGTATTCTGGAATTAGTCTGAGATAGCCAGCAGGATTAATAAAATGATTGATGCCAGCCAGTGTGTAAAAAAATGACATCACATATAGTGCTATTATTTTGAGTTTTTCCATATTAAGTGGTTCATAGTCTTATTTCAAAAGAGTTTTATGCGTGATTTTTGAAGAATACTAATTTGAAGTATCTTACTTATTCTATGACAAAAAACACCTCTTTTTTTAAATTTAATATCCGTCCTTGGGTCTTCTGGCCTCCTTTCACACTGTTAATACTCGCAGTATTCAGTAGTGTTTTTTTTCCAGATTCGTTTATTGAAAGTATCAGCAATATTCAGCAAAGTATACTTACCAACTTCTCACTTGGTTTTAGTTGGGTTTCTTTTGCAATGACACTATTGGCAATTGGTGTCTTCTTTTCTCCTCTGAGCAAATATAAAATCGGAGGAAAATCAGCCGTGCCACGATTGAATAGAATCAGCTGGTTTGCTATAGTACTCTGTACAACCATCGCAGTTGGAATCTTGTTTTGGGGAAGTGCCGAGCCAGTCTCTCACTTTCTTTTCCCACCAGACTTCAAAGGATTTGAACCAAATTCAGCAGAAGCTAAGTCATTTGCGTTGGGAGCTTTATACTTCCATTGGGGATTTACGCCCTACGCAATTTACGCTGTTCCCGCCCTAGTATTTGCGTTGATGTATTATTCTGGCAAAAGCAGATTTAGTCTGGGGATAATGCTAAGACCGATGATTGGTAATTCGCCACACAGATTTTGGGAGACTGGACTAGATATGTTTAGCCTTTTCGCCCTAGTCACAGGAATGGCAGCGGCACTTGGTGCAGGGATATTGAGTCTCTCGGGCGGATTCTTAGCCTTTTTTCCAGATTTAAACCCTACACTACTCACAGGATTAATTACACTAGCGATCTTGATCACATTCATTATCTCAGCTTCTACTGGCATTGAAAAAGGGATAAAAAACCTTTCACTTTTCAACTTGGGATTCTTTTTCCTGATCGCTATTCTATTTGTGATCTTAGGTGAAAAAGAAAAAATATTAGTTTCGATTCTTACCGGTTTCAGTCAATACTTTTCAAATTTTACTGATTTAAGCTTACAGCTCAGTGGAGCAGGAAACTCCTGGACTTACGATTGGTCTACCTTCAATTTTGCCATGTGGATGGCGTGGGCGCCAATGACTGCTCTCTTTTTGGGCAAAATAGCTGTGGGCAGAACGGTTCGAGAATTCTTATTGGTGAACTGGTTTTTACCTGCGCTTTTTTGCTTGATTTGGATGGGGATTTTTGGAGGGACTACACTGGATCTTGCAGCTGTTAATTCTCAAGATTATAAAGACCTTTTTCAAAACTCTGGACCTGAATCTATCATTTACAGAGTATTTGACGACATGGGTTATTTCAAATTATTTGCCCAGCTTTTCATTCTAGGCATATTCTTTTCCTATGTCACCGCTGCCGATTCAAGCACCGACGCGTTGTCCAGCATAAGTATGAAGAAGCAAGATGGAGATCCATTTCGATCCGACACTAACCTAAAAGTAATTTGGGGCGTGCTGATCGGTTTTCTATCATGGGTTATGATTACCTATTCAGGAATCGATGGTGTGCGAATTTTGTCGGTAATAGGCGGGCTGCCAGCATTATTTTTCTTACTGCTAGTATCCGTTTGCTTACTGATGATCCTTATTTCTCCTAAAAAATATCTAGACAATCAATAACCTCGATATTTCAATTTCCCCACGTTATAGAGGTAAAGCACTTTAGAATAACGAAGCATCATCGGCATCAAAATCAAATTAGACACGGCCACTGTAGTCAGGTACATCCAAAGTTCTGGCCTCTCCATCAGTACATTTAACACAACCATTGTAGTGATTACCAGAGCTACTGAGAACGCATAACTTACATACATCGCACCGTAGAAAAAATCTGGCTCTGCATGAAAATTGGCTCCGCAGACAGAGCAAGACTTATTGACATCAGATAATTTACGGAAACTATTTACTGGCACTGAAAACAAGTTTCCTTCGTGACATTGAGGACACTTAGCTCCCAGAATTGCCTTTACTGTACTTTTGTTACTCATATCTAATTTTTTATGGGAATTGAATTCGAGAATGTGATCTCATAAAGCCTTGCAATAGGAATAAAATGCTGGACTAATTTCTATCGAAAGATCTCATCGATATCATAATCTTTACCTATTCCCCACTGAAGTAATTCCTCGATGGTATAGAATTCAAGCGTATCAAGATCCTTAACTTTGAAATTTGTTCCACGTAAGCGAGCGACAATCTCAACTTGTCTGATTTCGCCCATGTTTACTAATTGATATTTTCTTCCTATACGCAGGTTATCAAGGGCTAGTGGCATATTAGGCTTTATCTTGAATCATTACACCAACTGCCTCAAAAGTAATCTCCCGCTTAGGCTCCGCGATCGCTTCCACTTCCTCTTTGGTTTTGCCTCCATCTTCAGCATAATGCCTCAAAGTAACCACATCTGTCTCTGTCAAAACTGCTACGCCTTCCAAAATGATAGGATATCCCTGAGAAGTCGTCGGAACAAAAAACTCATAATCCTTAAAAGTTACACGCATGCTCTCCCCATTAGGTAGGTCCATAGTGAGCCAGCAACCTTTTTTGGTACATACTTCTTTTATCTCACCAGAAATTTTTCCTTTGAAATTCCCTTCTTTCTCTACTATAAGAACCATCTCAGATGGGGAAACAATTCCGGCTACATCTACGACAGCACCATAGTTTCCAGGAATTGTATCGGTAGCAATTACCTCAGTTTCCAATTCTTCGATGAGTGTTTCAGCCTTCTGATTTTGACAGGCAGTGCTAAGCGCAATACCAAAACCGAGTATAACTAAGTGAAAATTTTTCATAGCATTATGAGATCAATGCCCAAAAATACGCTTTAGAATTGGACAGAAAAAGAAAAGCGAGAAAGTTTGGCAAACTTCTGCCAATTCGAAATTCCTGCCTAATTTGGCTATTTATTGCGAAAAGATCGATTGAGAAAAAGATTTTAAACAATTTTTTCAATAAAACTTCGATTTTTTTAACAATCCTGTAATTTTACATAAGAATTAACCTATTGACCCTGCGCATGCCCCATCCAACAAAGTTCATTATTGATTTTGACAGTACATTTACTCAAGTTGAGGCCCTGGATATTCTGGGTGAAATCAGTCTTCTCAATGATCCAGATCGAGAAGTAAAACTACAAGCTATCAAGGATATCACTGACAAAGGAATGGAGGGTAATGTGACCTTTCGCGACAGCTTGATCCAGCGAATCGATATCCTCAAAGCCAACAAATCTCAAATAACAGATCTGATCGCTGCTTTGAGGCAAAAAGTATCCAAGTCGTTTGAGCGGAACAAGGAATTTCTTCAGGATAATTCGGATAATATTTACATTGTTTCTAATGGTTTCAAGGATTTCATCATTCCCATAGTTGCGGATTATGGTATTCATCATGACAATGTATTTGCAAATGATTTTATTTACGATGAGTCTGATAATATCGTAGATTTCAATCGTGACAATCCACTTTCGAAGAATAATGGGAAAGCAGAGATTATCAAAAAAATAAATCTTGAAGGCAAAATCTACGTGATCGGTGATGGTTACACAGATTACGAGATCAAGAAATCAGGCTTAGCCAATAAGTTTTATGCATTCACTGAAAATGTAAACCGTCCTAAAGTAACCAAAGAGGCTGATCATATTGCGCCGAGTTTGGATGAAATCTTATACGTCAATAATTTGAACACGAAATTCTCTTACCCAAAAAGCAGAATCAAGGTATTACTCCTTGAAAATGTCCACCAAATTGGTGTCGATTTACTCAATGAAGAAGGTTACGAAGTAGAAGTCGTGAGCTCTGCTATGTCAGAAGAGGAACTCTGCGAAAAAATAAAAACCGTTTCCATTCTCGGAATACGATCTAAGACCAACGTCACAAAGAAGGTATTGGAGAATGCAAATCGACTGATCGCAGTAGGAGCATTTTGCATAGGTACAAATCAGATCGATCTAGAAACATGTCAAGAAAAAGGAATCGCCGTATTCAACGCTCCTTTCAGTAATACGAGATCTGTAGTGGAGATGGCAATAGCTGAGATCATCTTCCTGATGAGAAATTTTGTTGACAAAAGTGCTTCTATGCACCAAAGCAAATGGGATAAATCTGCTACAGGTAGTTTCGAGATCAGAGGTAAAAAATTAGGAATCATTGGTTACGGGAATATCGGGGCACAGCTTTCCGTCCTTGCTGAAAACATGGGAATGAATGTTTTCTATTACGATGTCATAGAAAAGCTGGCATTGGGTAACGCTACCAAAGTAAATACTCTTGATGAACTCATGAGCACGTGTGACATCATCTCACTTCATGTGGATGGTAGAAAAGAGAATGAAAATGTAATCAATAGAGAGAAAATCGAATTGATGAAACCTGGCTCTTACTTACTTAATCTTAGTCGTGGGCATGTGGTGGAAATCCCTTCACTCCGAGATGCCATCCTTTCTGGAAGATTAGCAGGATGTGCTGTGGATGTGTTCCCAGAAGAGCCAAAAAATAACAAAGAGCCATTTGTATCTGAATTGATTGGCCTGCCAAACACAATCTTAACTCCTCATATAGGTGGCAGTACCTTGGAAGCACAAGAGAACATCGCACGATTTGTTCCAGGTAAAATCATGGAGTACATCAACACAGGAAACACGTACAACTCTGTTAACTTTCCCAACATCCAGTTACCTTTCTTGCAGAAGGCGCATCGACTTATTCATATTCACATGAATGAGCCTGGTGTATTGGCAAAAATCAATCAGATCTTAGCGAACTTCGAAATCAACATCGTAGGGCAATATCTCAAGACCAATGAGAAGATCGGATACGTAATCACCGACATCGATAAAGCCTATTCAACTGAAGCAATCGACGCCTTGAAGCATATTCCCGGCACTATCCGCTTTAGAGTTCTTTATTAGGAATTAATCTTTCCTAGAACCAAAAAGTCCCGTTGATGCGGGACTTTTTTAGTTTCATAAGAACTGAATAACATTCTGTAGCTTTTTAATCTAATTTCAACCCCACCCGAAAAAGTCTAAAGTAATCCTGCTCCACTTCTTTATCTGGAGTTTCTTGCATCCAAAGTTCGCCATTTCTTATTAACATACTTTGAGCCTCTAAACCATTAGGAACAATATCATTTACTAATTTCCCGAGTGAATCGAGAATAGCAAGGTGTACTGGATAATTCTCATCCATTCTGTTATTGAAATCTATAGTTTCCTCTTCAGATTTTTTTGCCATTCGCATTTCTATATCTGCAGGGCTATATCCTTGGATATAAGCCACCAAGAAGTACCCATCAACTTTCTTAATGTTAAATATTCTTCCTGAAGTAACTACGCTTAAAAAGAAAAAATTTAAGTCTCTTGAATACTTATCCCTCCCTTCAAAGTAGCTGTATTCTGGAAGATCAAGTGGAATACTGGAAAGTAGAGAATAAGGTGGATTGGTATCGAAAACATAGATTACTGGTTCCAATCCAAATGCCGCATAGATCTTATCATCAGAAATGCTGTACGCAGGAGCCCAAGAATTGGGGTAAAAGTATTTTCCACTTCTGTAAATACTACTTTCCGGAAATTGGGCAAAGGACTCTTGCTCTCCTGTAGTTGGAGACCACCACTTTAGCAAATTCATCTCATTATAAATCTCTTTATCCGAATAACTCCTATTCTGAGGAATATCCTGGTTCACATACAAATACCGATCACTTAGTTTTTCCATCCCCTTCCCCATACTTATCGGTGTAGAATTTAGAGGTTGAAAATCTATTGCCTTAATACGGGAGACCAGATTCCCCTCAAAATCATAGGTTATAAAACCTTTACTTCCAAAAACCAAAATTTGATTATCATCAGATAGCCTTATTGAACTCATCAATCCTCCATAACCATCAGGAACATCTCCAAATTTGGAAAATGAATTAATAATTGACCCATCGAAATTTGCCAGTAAAATATCCTCTGAACTAACGTCAAAGTGATCTACGAACACAACAGTTTTATACACTGGATCTAAATCATGGACTTGATATTTACCTACATAATTAATCTGAATACTGTCCAGCTTTTCTAAAGTAATCTTTTCATTAAGTTCCATTGAAGTGGTATTGCTCTTAGGAGCACATGAAATAACACCTAATAAAAAGGATATAAAAACAGCTAAATTTTTCATGCTTGAAAGGAATTTTAGATAATAGAAATTAGAGATCCGCCAGCATAAAGGAGTCTAATATTCAATAGTCGGTGCGCCCAAATCACACAGATTCCTGAGAACAGAAGGTCAAGCCAAAAGGCTAAACATAGGCAGTCTCATGAATAGGAGTTGACACAATTATTTACCTAAAAATTAGTAAATCTTCACTTGTCAAGCAATCTTCTGTGATAATTGATCTGTCCCAAATGATAGCTAAAATGCCCAAAAAGATGCATCAGGAAATAACCATGTGTCATCTTGGCTCCAAATACTTCTAAAGGATAATCTTTCTCAAGCATCCCCTCATCCAACCCTTCAAGACTCGCTATCACTATAGATTGAAGGTTTTCCACCATAGTTACTAATTTAGCTCTAGGGACATTCCTGCCTGCAAATTCAAATTCTCTATCTCTGGTGTAGTCAAATCCTCCTATTTCTTTTCCTACAAAATGGCACATATTTCCGACCAAATGAAGGCAAAGATTTCCTGCTGAATTGGTAATGTTTTGATCCAATTTCCACAAATTGCTTTCATTGGAATAAGCGTTGATTTCGAGCATGAGCCGATCAGTGTCGCGCTCAAAAAGTGTTATTAATTCCTTAAGTATCATACTTTTTAATGTGTTATAAACTTCAAATAAGCGCTGGACATTTTTTCATCATATTTATACTGAGCATAACCCGCACCATTATAACATTCAGCGAATTTAGCCCAGTTTTTACTTTGTAAATGAGCTAAGCATCCATTTTTTAAGATATATCGGCCAAATACGTCTAAATGATTTTTCTCATGTTTGTGCATTTCGTCTACAAAATGTTGAACTGATGGATATCCGAGCGGAATAGCATGATACCCCATTACCTGATAGCTCCCCCATGATGCGGAAGACAAAGCAGCCTCTCTGAAGTTAGGATCTAGAGAAATCAAAGAAGCTTGTTCCAGACGTTTGTATTCTCTCACTCCACCTAAATAATGCTTTCTGCTAAAGTTTTTATACAATACAGTTTCATTTGAAGAATTTGAAAAATCTTCAGGATGAATCCCCTTCGCTTTCAATTGTCGCCAAAAAATATGGCCTTCAAACAAGATCTTAGGTCTTCCATCAATAAAAAAACCTTTGCCTGAGCTCTCTACCTCATTCACAGCTTTTACAGCGGCTAGATCCACCTGGTATTTACTTGCAAAATCAACTAAATCTTGCTCTGATAAAAATACATCGCCAAATACCTCTGCTGGTTTTGTTTTGTCGAATAATAAGGTCCATGTTTTTATTCCAACCTCACCATCTACCACAAGCTGATTTTTCATCTGGAAGTCTTTAACTGCGACTTCTGTTTCAACTCCAAAATAACCAGATGAAGGAGTTTCATAACCAATCTTCCCAAGAAGTTCCTGTAAAAATGATACTGATGAGCCTCGTGATCTGAGTCTTATATATTGCATTGCTAAAAAGGTTTAAAAATAAAAAGTACTCCAATGTAATTGAAGTACTTCGTATTAGCAATTGCTTAGTTGATCACTTATTCAGGATCAACGACATTTTTCCGCATTCCATATTTACCTGGCTTCACCACTTTTGGTTCAGGAGAAACCTTTGCTTCTGTTGGCTTCTTAGCTTCAACTTGCTTGGTCTGAACTTTCGAACTATTTTCGTTTCCAGAATTTTCTCTTTTTGGAAAAGGCTTTCTATTACCTCCAGAACTAGGTTTTTTATTTTTATTGAAGGTAGGCTTTTTCTTTGAACCATAGTCAGACTTACCTTTCTCGGCAGATCCAGTATAGGTTGGGCCAGTTTCAAATCCTTCGGGAAGTGGATTTTGAGTGATTTTCATCCCAATCAACTTCTCTATATTATCAAACTTATATTGATCCTTAGGATTCACGAAAGTAATTGCTTCACCTTTTGCATCCGCACGGGCAGTACGCCCTACTCTGTGGACATAATCTTCAGGGTCAGATGGTGTGTCATAATTGATTACCAACTCTATCCCTACAACATCGATTCCACGGGAAATAATATCTGTACCGATCAGGATTTTGACAGATTTGTTTTTGAAAGCTGACATGATTTTCTCACGCTCTACCTGTTCAAGATCTGAGTGAAATGCTTCTATGTCGAACTGTTTTCTCAACACTTTAAAAAGCGATTTTACTTTGTCCTTCGTCGATGCAAAAATAATAACAGCCTCGTAAGCTTTCTGAGAAAGTATGTTTCTAACTAATTCTTCTTTCTGCGTATCATATACAGAATACATAGCCTGAGTTACTCCTTCGGCTGTTTTACCCATCGCAATGGATATTTCAGCAGGATTATTCAAAAACTTCATGCTAAACTGCCTGATCTTAGGCGGCATAGTCGCAGAGAAAAGAACAGTTTGACGATTCTTTGGAAGGTAATTAACGATCTTTAGAATATCGTCAGAAAATCCCATATCCATCATTCTATCCGCTTCGTCGAGAATCAAATGTTCTAATGTACTCAGATTGATTTTTCCGCCAGCTAGCAATGCGATCAGACGACCAGGAGTGGCAACGATAATCTCTGCTCCGGTTTCAAGCGCTTTCTTTTGCTGCTCCCAGACAATTCCATCTCCTCCTCCATAAATTGGTATAGAGCTTATTCCTAAGAAATAGGCAAATCCCTGGATTTGTTGATCGATCTGAATAGCAAGTTCTCGAGTAGGCGCCAGAATAAGTGTATTCAAAGTGCTCGTTCCGTTCTTGCTTATTTTATTAAGGATAGGAAGTATAAATGCAGCGGTCTTACCTGTTCCCGTCTGGGCACATGCGATAAGATCCTTGTTTTCCATGATGACCGGAATGGCCTTTTCTTGGATTGGAGTTGGTTTTTCAAAACCCATTGCATCCAGTCCTTCCTGAAGCGAGGTTTCAAAATTAAATGATGAGAAGTCCAAAATGAGGTAAGTCAAGTAATGTAAAAAGCAGACGTTATCTTTTTCGTCTGCCCAAATATAGTCTCTAATTGTGCAAAAACACAAATAGTAGCACTCTAGAAGGTAGCAAAATCCTGTTCAATTCAATTAGAAAGAGTTCTAGATAGTTACTATCCATCATTTACACTATATTTAATTCAAATCGAAATAGCACCTCATTATCATGCAGAGAAATCAAAAAAACCTATTTTTCAGCTTCTTCTTCTTATTTCTTTCACTCTCGCCGATATGCCTGACAGCGCAGAATTTTGATATCAACGGTAGAATTCTTGATTCCGATTCTCAGGGATATCTAGATGGAGCAAATGTCACATTGAAGGGCACGGCTTTTAGTAAAATTACTACTGGCGGTGGATATTTTAAATTTAGTAATGTAGTCGAGGGAGAATACACGTTGATCATAAATCTGCAAGGATACAATAGGTATGAACAAGCTATTGACCTTAAACAAGAGTTGGATTTAGGTAAAATTTATCTGGTAAAATTTAGAGCTGGGGGAACAGGAGCCGCACTTCAGCACGCTATAAGAGCAACTAATATTATTAACCTTTTCAACGATCGTCCAAATCTGGCTGGAGGAAATATGATCTATGGTATTGCCCCGCAACCAACCCAAGTAGTAGGTGACAATTACCTGGATGTAAAATGGAATACAGCTAACATTCTCCTATATAAGAATCAAAAAATTTTAGAAGGGTTTAGAATTCGTTATAACATTACTTCTAATTTATTTGAGCTCATTGCTCCGGAAGCTACCCAAGCAATTGTAATGCCTGGAGTCCAAATTCAAAATTTGGTCTGGGTAGATTCTGCCTATATGGTTCCCAGATATTTTGTGAATGGAATGGATTTTTTAGATGAAGGAACTCCTATTTCAGGATTTTTTGAGGTGTTAGTAGATGGCGAACTTCCACTCATGAGAAGAACAATGGCGATTTTCAAAGAATCTAACTACAATGCAGCATTGATGGTAGGGAACAGAAATCATCAAATTATTAAAAGAGATATCTACTATTATCTTCAAGGTAAAAATGTGATTGAAGTGCCTTCCAACCGAAAAAAGCTTTTTGCTATTTTTGGGGATAACGTAGAAGAAATGAAAGAATTTGCGAATATAAATGAGCTTTTTATAAAAGATCCCAGTACCTTATTTCAGATGTTCACTTATTATAATGCTAAATTCCCTGACTTCAAACCCATTGTAAACCAGTTAATTGAAAACACCAATTAACCTTTTCTATGAAAAAAATTTATTTGATTGCTTTTTTACTCTTCAGTTGGAATCTACATGGACAAGGTCTCCCCGGATTAGGTGCAGGAACTACTCCTAATAATAAACCAATTCTGCATGGGAAAAATTGGGTAGCAATTACTGGAAAGCCACTTGGAGCTACTGCTGGAGCTGCTATTTTCCTTCAAGGAGGAAATGCGGTAGATGCAGCTTGTGCAATGATCGCAGCCACTTCTACTATGTGGGATGTACTCTCTTGGGGAGGAGAAACTCAAGCTTTAATCTATAATCCACATACCAAAAAAGTGATTGCCATCAATGCATTGGGCTATGCTCCCACCGGTGCTTCAGTGGAATTTTTCAAATCTCAGGGGATGGATTACCCTCCTCAATATGGTCCATTGGCGGCAACTACTCCAGGAACTCCCGGCGGCATCATGACCATGCTTGCAGAATATGGCACTATGAGCCTAGAGCAAATCCTGAAGCCTTCCATGGAACTTGCAAAGGGCTATCCCATAGAAGCTCAAACTGCCAATGCTATGGAAGCTCAAAAAGATAGAATAAAGGAGTGGCCATATTCTACGAAGATCTTTTTGCCCCATTTAGGAGAAGAAAGAGAAGCACCAGTTGCAGGTGAAATTTTTGTGCAGGAGGATTTATATCAAATGCTATCCAAGCTGATAGAAGCTGAACGAAACGCACTGGAAGAAGGGAAATCTAGGCAAGAAGCGATCTACGCTGCTTATGATAGATTCTACAAGGGGGATATAGCCAAAGAAATAGTCAGAGGAACGCAAGAGCAAGGCGGATTATTTACGGAAGCTGATCTCGCCAATTGGCAGGTGAAAATCGAGGAACCACTACATGTCAATTACAAGGGAATTGATGTTTACAAATTACAAGAGTGGACACAAGGTCCTGCACTACTTCAGTCTTTGAATATTTTGGAGAATTTTGACCTTAAATCCATGGGGTACAACTCAGCCAATTACATCCATACAGTATATCAAGCCATGAATTTGGCTTTTGCAGACCGAGATTTTTATTATGGTGATCCGGCTTATGTCGATTCCCCTATGAAAGGTTTGCTTTCCAAAGAATATGCGAAAGAACGGGCTAAACTGATCGGAGAATTAAATGATCCAAAAATTAGAGCTGGGGATCCCTATCCATTTCAAGGTGAATCTAATCCATACTTGGACATTCTCAAAAAAAATCAAGCAGTGGTGGCTGCTCTTTCACCAGATCAAATCAATAGCACCTTGGATGAGCAGTTCCTTTCTGACTTTCAAAGTGGTACTACTTCGATGGAAACAGCTGATACAGAAGGCTGGGTAGTTTCCGTAACTCCCAGCGGAGGCTGGATTCCCGCGGTAGTCGCTGGGAATACGGGTGTGGGGTTGTCACAGCGCATGCAAAGTTTCGTCCTAGATAAAAATCTGAGTCCTTACAATCTACCCGAACCAGGCAAAAGACCAAGAGTAACCCTCACTCCTAGTTTGGCTTTGAAAGACGGAAAACCACTTCTCGCATTTGCAGTGCAAGGAGGCGATTCTCAGGATCAGAATCTATTGCAACTTTTCTTAAATATTATAGAATTCGATATGGATGTGCAAGAAGGAACCGAGGCTCCGAATTTCAATTCCTATCAAATGCAAAGTTCGTTTGGCTCTCATGAAACGAGACCAGGGGCAATTGTCCTTAGAGACGATACACCGGAATGGATCAGCAAAGAATTAGTAAAAAAAGGCTATACCATAGCGTTATGGAACAAGACTTCTGGTCCAATTAATGCGATTTGGTTTGACTGGAAACACGGCACTTTCTGGGGAGGATCCAGCGATTATGGGGATGACTATGGAATTGCCTGGTAAGACATTTTCACCCTAACTAATCTCTTTAAATTGTCAACTCATCTACCTAAGTAAAGTGGAGCAATCTGTTCATTTAAGGGAATTACCTATCAGGAAACATTCTTTCGGAGCTTTTTTAGAATAACTTGATTAATCTGCATATCAAGTTCTAGTGTCTCTGCAAGAATTAAGTGTTTCCAAATTGCCATTGGGAAATACCATCGAGGCTAATTATCTTCAAGAATGAATAAAATAATTTTCAGAACATCCCTGCTTTTTTTGGTTTTCTTGACGGCCTTTAGCTTAAGAGAACCCACTGTTTTGATCATAGGAGATTCCATCTCGATTGGCTACACTCCGTTCGTTAAGAAGTATTTCAAAGGGAAAGCGTTAATTACTCACAACCCCGGCAATGCTGAGCATACAGGCACAGGACTAGAGAAAATAGACGAATGGCTTGGAGAGGAAGAATGGGATATTGTCCAATTCAATTGGGGCCTGTGGGATTTGGCATACAGACATCGTAGTGCAAAAGCCTACGGAAATCGGGATAAGTTGAATGGAACTGTTACCTATTCGGTGGATGAGTATGCCGCAAATCTTGACTCGCTGGTAGCATATATTAAGTCAAAAACTGAGGCGAAATTAATATTCGTAACTACTACCTATGTGCCAAGTGAAGAAGCTGGCAGATTCACTTCGGACGTGGAAAAGTATAATGATGCTGCAAAATTGGTAATGAAAAAACATGAAGTCAAAGTAAATGATATCTATAAAAAATCAATCAAAATTCATAAAGATTACGGTAAAGGGTCAAATGACGTTCATTATTCTTCAAAAGGATACAAGAAGCTTAGTGAAGCCATTACTAGCTTTTTAGAGAATGAATTAAAAGAAATTAAATAAATCGCTGCTAATACAAAGAGATGAATCCACGTATCGAAACTCTTCCAGAGATGAAGCTAGTCGGCATGCGAGTTCAAATGAATTTCTTGACAAATAAAACTCAAGGACTATGGCAAAGATTTATGCCAAGAAAAAAAGAGATAACAAGTAGCGTTGGAAATGAGCTTTATTCTATCGAAATCTATCCAGATTTATCCTATTTCGATTCGTTTAATCCTGCAAAAGAGTTCGAAAAATGGGCGGCAATAAAAGTATCCGATCTAAAAACTATTCCAGAAGAAATGGAAAAGCTCATTATTCCCGCTGGACTTTACGCCGCATTTCCATTTAAAGGATCTGATAGTGAGGCTCCCAAAATGTATCAAAATATCCTTGAAAGCTGGATTCCCCAATCTATTTACGAGTTAGATCATCGCCCACATTTTACACTGATGGGAGACAACTATAAAAACAATGATCCTAATTCGGAAGAGGAATTTTGGTTTCCAATCAAACCTAAAAGCAAGAACTAAAAGTATTTTCTGTTAGGGCTCTTTTTCAGAGAAAAGAAAAAAGTACCCATAATTAAATCCTGAACATTTTTTTATGCTTTAGCTTACTTAGGGATTTCACCATCTAGATAAATCTTTTTGTAAACTCCGCGTTCACACATTTCTTAAGGCGATTCCTTAAACCCCAAGTCAATCATTTTACCTTTTTGATCTTTAGGAACTGTCAAATTAATCCGAGTTCCATTTGTGCAAAAACATGCTTCGCAATCTAGTTGGATACCATCCTTGTTTATCGAAGAAACTGTTGCACCCCTTACTCCTTTATCAATCAGATAATTCTCAATGGCTTGCTGTGTTTCTTCATTAGAGTTGTTAGAGTTAGTATTCCATGGATCAGCACAGCCAGTTTGATCCCAATAGAATTCCAAAAGGGTTAATGTATTCTCCTCTTGACAGCTTTGAAGAAAGAGAAAAAGTAGCAGCGAAAGGGTCAAATAATATTTCATATTAGATTTTTCTTAAAAGACGATAAAATAAGGCCCAACGCTACTTATTAGCCTATCTAGCATACATCAAATTCATTATAAAACTCCCATGTCAACTTTGCCAATCTTCAGATTGTAAAAAAAATCTTCAATTTAAGGTGGAGTTTCTTAATCTCAATCAACCTGCTAAGCCCTATAATTACATTATTTATAACCGAGTCCTCTGAATTATCCACCGTATCCGCAGTGGTTTAAAAAAAATGCCAGAAATTCTAATTTTAGGCACTGTAGTATCTCCCTTCAATTTTGAGTTTTCACCCAAATAGCTTCTCTAATATCTTATAGGTAATCAAATAAGTAGGCCTCACTCCTTCCATTCCCAAAGCTCCAGAAGCTAAGGTGCTTCCTGTTTCCAGTGGATTGTCCGACGCATAGTAAGCGTATAGAACTTTCACATTGGAACGAATGGATCTACGTATTTTTGACGCCGATTGAATCGCTTTTTGATAGTGTGCACCTTCCATTTCCAGCCCCACCGCATTCCAGGACGAATCCATAAAGTAAGTAAGTATGTCTTTATTCTGAAGGGAAGTACCGAGAACAGAGATCATTGTTCCAGTATAAACACCTAAGCCATAGCCTTCGAAGTCATCTTTTTTCAATTCATTTTTGAAGGGATAATTATCTGCTGTTCCTTCAAAAACGTGCGCATTTGGAATCATCAGATCACCTTTGCCTCCATATAGAATCCCCGCTTTTCCCATGATCGATGTAGATACCACATCCAATGCAATGGATTTCCCGTCCTTCTCGTAGGGTTTAAGCAGCTCGTCAAAACACTCGTAAGCTTGCTCTCCAAAGGCATAATCCATGACCACAAATACTGGCCTCTTATCCTTATCGGATGGGAGCTTTACACCAGGAATCAACTCATCTTTCTCCAAAAGTGCTGTATCGATAATCTGAGCACCTATGTTTGTCCCTGACTCATCAGGCAGATTGATAAAACCATGCTTGTCGGCGTACTTATCTATTGCCTCTCCTTTATGGTTTTTTGCTTTGACAGAGATATCCATCACTACACTTTCGAGTGCTTCGTAGCTTTTCAGATTTAGCAACTGCATCCCGTAAATCGTATTGCCTACAGAGTGAAGATTGGCAGAAATAATATGTATTGGACGCTTCAGCAAATCATGCTCATCCAGTGCAACCTTTATTCTTCGAGCCCACATTTCACCATAGACGTGATGTCCAATTCGCTCTCTGAGTGTAGTAGAAAAAGATACCTCACGATCCAACTGCTTTGTGGCTTCTTCCTGTGCTAGTTTCCCCATGTGATACACAATGGAAAACAGACTATTAGAATTGCTGCTTTTCTCGAATTTATCAACTGCCTGAACAGTCTCTTCGTACGTTCTTCCAATCAAATGACTTAAGTATGCACTTGCAGCCTCTTTTTCAAAATCTTCTCCCGCGGCTTCTTTCTGCACAAATTCCTCCAGCATCAACCAATTAGTAGAAATCTTACCTTTCGAATCGGTACTATTGTTATAGATTTTATTCGATTCGATATATAAAAACGTCAAGTGGGTCAAAATATCATAGATATCTGAGCGACCCCGAGTCATCTCTACATACATGATATGCTGGTCCAGTCTATAGCAATTCCGCTTGCGTTTGGAAGGAACGATGGCGTCCAGTTTGGAAGTCTCATAGCCTTCACGACTGATAAGACGTACAAAGCGGCATTCTTCTATGCCTCTTGGCAGTCGTTCCATTACATAGAGCAATCCATCCAATTCAATTTTTTCATGGTCTGTAACCAATCCATAGATCTCCGGACTTAAAACGCGTAAAGCATCAACAAGACTTTCACCTGAAACTCCCATAGGTTTGTAGCTTCCTCGGGTGAAAAGGTGCCTCATTGTGATGTATAATCGCTCAATCGCGGCTCTGGACTCGTGTGCTCGGGTTCTTTTCATAAGTGCAAATGGTTTGTGCAGATCTAAAATAGCAAATACTATTTTAAGCGCTGCGCAAAGAATTTCTTCAGCTTGTCTACCTTAGGTTTAATCACAAATTGACAATAAGGCTGAGATCCATTTTGATTATAATAATCCTGATGGTAATTCTCCGCTGGATAAAAATTACTGAATTTAGAGATATCAGTTACCATAGGACTATCAAACACCTTTGAATCATTCAATTGTGTCTTAATGTTATTAGCCAACTTTTCCTGCTCAGGGCTATGATAAAATATGGAAGATCGGTATTGCGGACCTGTATCTGAACCTTGCCGATTCAAAGTAGTTGGATCATGTGTAGCCCAGAAAACTTCCAAAAGTTCTGATAGGCTTATCTCAGTTGAATCAAAATACACCTGAATTACCTCAGCGTGACCAGTAGTGCCTGAACAAATAGCATGGTATGCAGGAGAATTAACAAAACCTCCAGAATATCCCGAAACAACCTTTTTCACGCCATGAAGTCGCTGAAAAACTGCTTCAATACACCAAAAGCAACCGGCACCCATCGTGATCAGATTTAAACCTTCAGGAATGTTTACTTCAGTAGTAGGTAGTCTCAATTCTTTATTCATAACTCACATAACTCAATTTACTTGTTGCATAACCAACTGAAATGAATCTACTAAAGTTTGTTTGGAGATGATATTCGTAGAGAAGTAGTTCTGCTCGAATCAAGTTCAGCTTCATCGATGCTTAGTAGGCCTTCGCGATACAATTCAAATATTTCTGTATTTACTTCTTCGAGAAACTGCTCCCAGTCCTGTGGATACATCTGTCGCACTACTTCGGATGAGTTAAAACTCTCTCCCTTTTTTAGCCTAAGCATATCTAAAATGGCTGTTCTAAGAACTTCCATAACAATACCTTATCGACAAACCATCACAAATGCCGGCGGAATATTTTTAAGTGTGAAGCTGGTATTTACATTCCCGAAGTGCTTCTTGAACAAATTTTTCAATAAATAGGAGTAGCAACCCTGAATAAAAAAACCGCTCTGAGTAAGTGCGACTTTACTTTGAGAAAGAATCCGATCCCTTACTTCCGGTGCAAAAAAACTAAAAGGTAAGCTAGAAAGAACGTAATCTGCATTTCTACCATCTAAGTACTTGCCGATGTTTTCAGCAGAATCGTTTATAATTCTGACATTTTTTTGAGGAAATTGCTTTTCCATGGATTGGCAAAAAGATTTGCTGATTTCAAAAACCAACAATTCAGTTTTTGGATCCAATTTCTCAACTATTCCTTTGGTGATACTTCCATCTCCTCCTCCTAACTCAATAATTAATTTGGCATCTTTAAAATCCACATGGTTAAGCATCTTCTTAACCAATGTTTTTGAACTGAATGCCACAGCTCCAGTTGTACTCAGGTTGGAGTATAACTCCAACAACAAATCTGATTTGCCCATATAATATTTAATTCTCTCCTTGAAGATACCTTATTTTGACCTATCTTTTGGGTCTTCACCCTAAAAGTAACGCGTAAATATGGCCCAAAAGGCTGAAATTCGATCTAATCTACCAGCAAAAATTCAAACTACTCTAAACAATTTTTGGAGTATGTCGCTGATCTTCTCGGTTTTAATGTTTTTACTGAGAGGAATAGAATTGATGTTAGTTTTTAATTCTCATACAATTCGGGTCACTTTTCGAGAAGTAATTAGCTATAGTCTATTTGAAGATTTCAATTGGATTCTCTATTTCTTGGGCTTGCTTTTAATACTTCACGTAGTGAATAGTTTATTGTCTATCAAGTTTGCAAAGTTGTTTACTCAGATTTGGTTGGTCGTAGCACTTTTGACCCAAACTGCCTTGATTTTCTATTTTATCAAGACTCTTCTACCTCTAGGGAAAGACCTTTTTGCATACAACTTCGCTGACATAATACTAACCGTTCGGTCTTCAGGACAATTGAATTTTATGACAATTGGGGGTGGTATCTTATTAAGCGCTCTTATATTTTACATTTTCAGTCTCGCAAATAAGTATCTGAACTTCACCACAAAAACCTCAATGGTTTTTACCATTACCACTTACTGGTTTTTGGTCTTCTACTATTTTATACCGCTAGCGGATTCAGACAAATTAAATGAAGTAAAAGTCAACATTCAGCTTAATAAATCTAAGTACCTCTCCGAGCAATCATTCGATTACTTCAAGTATAACAATGAGTATTATTTTGATTTCTACCTGAGATCGCTTAATGATGCCTTATTTGTAAAAAAAAAATATACAGACCCAGCCTACCCATTTCTACACACAGCTGACTATCCTGATGTATTGAGTCCTTATTTCGATAGTCTTTCAGCTCCGCCAGATATCGTTTTTGTATTAATAGAAAGTTTAGGCAAAGCATATTCTGGAAAGGGTGCTTACCTCGGTAGCTTCACCCCTTTTCTGGATTCCCTCGAGGCGCATAGTTTGGTTTGGACAAATGCTATTTCTTCTACGGGAAGAACCTTCGGTATTCTCCCTGGAGTTTTTGCAGGACTTCCCTATGGCGAAAGAGGATTTCAGGAGCTGTACGAGGATTTTCCTCATCACGAGACCTTATTAAGTGTCTTGAAGGATAATGGGTATGAGTCAAGCTTTTTCATAGGTAGTGATGTAAGTTTTGACAACCAAAAGGAATTTCTGGAATATGCAGGTGTATCACAATTGATAGATATTCACCGGTTTGATCCAAAATATGAAAAAATGCCTCCAGCGAATGGGTTTACTTGGGGATATGGTGACAAAGAGATATTCAGTAATGGCTTGTCTTTTTTTCCAAAAAATGATGGTAAACCCCAATTAGGAATCTTTCAAACAGTCACTTCTCATGACCCCTATTTGGTTCCAGAACGCAAATTCTATCTAAAAAAGTTTGAAGATCACTTAGAAAACTTCTTGAAACTGACCGAGGTGAAAAAACCTGAGTACAGGGATTATAGAGATATTTACATGACAATACTCTATGCTGATGACGCAGTCAAGGATTTTATCTCAGCTTACAGTAAGAAGCCAGAGTTCGCCAATACAATCTTTGTATTCACGGGAGATCACCGACTGCCTGACATCCCTATGGCTTCCAGACTCGACCGATTTCATGTGCCGTTGATTATCTACTCACCTCTAATCAAAAGGCCGACTTATTTCAAAGGAATGATTAGCCATTTTGAAGTCACTCCCTCCTTCCTGGCATTTTTACAAGCGCAAATTGGTATTCAACTCCCAAAACAGGAAGTTTGGATGGGTCAGGTTTTTGATACTTCACGTGTGTTCCAATCGAAGATTGCTATGCCTCTGATGCGAAACAAGAATCAGTTGATAGAATTTATTGATGGAGATTACTTCCTCTCTGATGATCAGCTTTTTATTATTTCTGATGACCTGAACATCGATCCAATCGAAGATCAAAATCTGAAAAACAAATTGACGGGGGAATTTGAAGATTTCAAAAACAAAAATAACTACACAGTTCAAACCAGAAAATTATTGCCGTTTGATTGACAATTAATTGTCTGCTTTTTCCTCGTATGTTTTTTCCAAAATCTGAGAAAGTAATGGATTAAAATAATTCCAATAGAAACTTTCTCTATCGGTGTAATCTGTCACTAGGTGAAATCCTCTCCACAGCATCGGTAAGCCAGTAAAGCGCGGTGATCCAATGGAATTTTGCATGTCCGAGAAATCTCCGGCCAAATAATAATATTGTCCTTCTCCAACGTTCTTAATTACCGCTGCAGGGAAATACCGTGGCAAGCCCATATCTCTTAGCTTTTCTTTCCCCTTCTCAGATGGATTAATATCATAATAGGAAATCACCTGATAATCACGCTCAATCAGCACGATATCAAACCAATCAGGATATGGTACTATTTCTGGTAGCTTAAACCCATGCTGATTGCTTCGTTCAGTACGGATTTTTGGTGTTTCTCCAGAGTAATCTAAATCATTGGAAAAGGCTTCTACACCACCGTTTTCATGCACGAAAACAATTCCAGGTCCAGAAGACACCCACGCGTTGTTATGCTGTTCTACATATTGACTAATAAACCATTTGGGTATATCAGTATTAATAGTGGTGTCCATCTCATCAAAATATCGTGCTATCCAGCCTGTCCATTTGAGTCCCATAAGATTCTCAAACTCTGTTCTGATTTCTACTGAAGTCGGAGACGCCATGGTATTGAATTCTGCGATGATCGTTTTATTCTGTGCGGCTACTTCACGAAGCAAATTGATATCTCCACGATTTAACCCACCGTAAATTTTCTTCGAGATTTCATCAGAATTTATTTTTTTATAATCATCTTCAAATACACCATAGGTGTCCGCAAAGTAGAGAACATCAAGATTAGTAGCAGTTTCTACTATCTCCTTTTCTGAAAATTGTCTCAGGTCTTTTGATGTTCCATAGGTAGGAGTCTTATCTGGGAAAAAACCGAGGTAATCTTTTCCTTCATCGTAGAAATCACCCTCCTTATTTTGAAATTTTAGATATTCTAATGCCCAAAATATAGAGCGGTGTTCCTGGTAACTGTCCGTGGGAACAGTCTTGTCGATCACCAGAATCTCCATTTTTTTAGCAGGGTACAGGAGCCATATCAAATAGCTGATCAATGGAATAAATACAAGAATGAAAACGAACGGAAAAACCCGACCTACAAGCAATCTAAATTCTTCTGTAATTATTTTTTTCATTAAAATCGATACTCAGCTCCCATTGAAATGTTCAAATTGTTTCTAAATCTATCTGACCCTAGTTCGTCCTTACTAAAGCCAGAGTATCCATATATCATAATACGGTGCGTAATTAACTGCTGATACCCTATCCTAGCTCGATAGGAATTTAGAAGTTGGGTAGGATCACGTGTTTCCTCATCAGGAGATACTCCTGTGCTCAACTGTACTGAGAAGAAATCCTCACCTGTTTTAAAGTAATATCTAGCTTGCAAATTTCCTGAAGTGCCAAGACTATTTCCAGTTCCCGGGATCACGTTTCCTCGAAGGTTAAACCACCAATTTCCAACATATTTTCCCATAGAGGCAGTATAGATGGTGGTAGATTCCGAAAATTGCAGGTATCTAAATCCAGCATCCACTTCCCATGCCTTGGGCAAGTTGTAATATACAGATACACCAAACCGGAACTCAGGAAAGAAACTAGCCGAAGATCCACCAAAGTTCAAATAGGCATAGGTTTTTTCACCTAAAGAAGGATAAGCATCTAGCTCAAATAGTGTCCCATTGTCATCAAATCGTGCTGATTGAGTCACTCTTCCGATAAGAGTTCCCGTCAATTTCGTCCGAGTTCTTCCGTAAAAAGAGAATGTATTCCAAGGTGAAATATCTCCTGCAAATGTGTCGTAATCATAGGTAATGCCGACTGCATTATTTCTTCTCAAGCGTTGTAAAGTTTGCATGTAACCAAGCAAATTTTCGTTTTTATACTTTTGCTTAAAAAGTTCTTCCGCTATCTCGAAAGCCTCGTTGTACTCCTCTTTATAATAATAGAGTCTGGACTCTTTATATCTCAGTTCATTTGGTAGGGGCTGCCCCAAATTTTCTTTGGCTTTTGTCAAAACCTCATCTGCCTGATCATACTGATCTGCCCAGGATAAATTATCCAGATACGCAGAATAGCCATCCACATAATCAGGATCCGCTACAATGGCGCGTTCTAAATAAATAGAGGCCGAATCATTTTTACCTTCCCATGCATAGCTTCTGCCTATTAAAATTAGAATGTCAGCATAATCAGGATATTTAGAGAGCGCCCGAAAAGCGATCTTTCTACCTTCCATATATTTCCCATCCAGTATCAGTGTCCTCGCATCTACCAGCAATACATCAGGATCAAATGAATCCTGAGCCTTAGCTGCAAATGAAAAAAGCATGTAAAAAAACAGAAGTATACATTCTTTTTTCATAATTAAGAATTCAATTTGTTAGGCTCAATGTTCTTTAAATCTTCCGATTTCTTAAAACCAGTTCGTATCATATTGCCCCATCCTCCTTTACCTTTTATAAAGTCCCAGTGACCACCTAATCCCCAATAGACAATCTTCGGGTGAATCATAAATGGCTCAAGAAAAGCCGTTAGAATAAGCTTTTTTAGATCCTTTTTATCCTTATAATTATTGAAAGAAACTTGCTCATACAAGATACTGAAGAACGAAACGAGAATTGACAGTAGGTACAAAACAACAAAGAGCGTTATAAAATAGAATGCTGAAAAATCACCAATAATTATCAGAATTAAGGTATATAGTAAACCAAGTAATTCTAATACAGGAGCCATTTTTTCAAAAATGCTCCAATATGGATAGGAAACCAGTCCCATGAGACCATAATTTGAGTTTAGGCCAATCACTTTATGAAGTTGAAGCGTTTCAATTGTACCACGAATCCAGCGATTTCTCTGTTTAGAAAGTATCTCTTCTTGCTCAGGCACCTCTGTCCAGCAGAGTGGGTCTGGGACAAATGCAACTTTATAGGCAATATTTCGATCCTCCATGTAGCGTCGCATCCGAACTACCAGCTCCATGTCTTCACCTACAGTCTTTGGAAAATACCCACCTACTTCAATCACAAGATCACGTTTGAAAAAACCAAAAGCACCAGAAATAAGCATCAAACCATTTACTCTGGTCCAAGCCATTCTCCCCATCAAAAACGCTCGACAATATTCAATAACCTGAAATCTTCCCAAAAGTGTCTTTGGCACTCGATATTTGGTCACAGTGCCGTCTTGTACATCGCAGTTATTTGCAATACCGATCACACCTCCTACGGCAATGACTTTACGATGAGTCTCTTCCATAAACGGGCGAACCATCTTGGTGATAGATTCATGAGAAAGTATGCAATCCACATCGATACAGGCCAAAAGTTCATTTGAAGCGACGTTAATACCTGTGTTTAGCGCATCGGCCTTGCCTCCGTTTTCTTTGTCGATTACCACTAGTCTATTGAAGGAGCGGTTTTTGGATTTGTAAATACCTCGCACGGGTTGTGCAGGGATTTCTTCACAATACGCAAAATCAGTGATTTCCAATTCAAAAGAGGTTATCAGCTTAATTAGGGTGTCATCTTTGGATCCGTCGTTGATCAAAATTACTTCAAACTTCCCATAATGCAGTGAAAGTAAACTCTTTACATTTTGCACGATAGACTCTTCTTCATTATAGGCAGGTGCCAGAATAGAAACCCCTGGTGCAATTGGAGAAGTGATAATATCCTGATAGTCAGCAAATCTATTTTTCCTTCTGTGGTCACGCATTTCTAATGCGCTTAAAATCATGATCAGCAAGTAGGTAACGATCACGGATAAACTGAGGAAAAGAAATATAATCCCCAAAACTTCCATAATAAGATAAAACAGGAAACTATACATCTTGAAGCAAGGGGTCTAATAAGTGCTTGTTTATTCTTTGTAGATCGGAATTTGAATCCTTAATAATTACTTGATTGTAAAGCTCTTCATTTAAATTTCGGAGGCTTTTCAGCAAAATCATTTTCAGCCTAAAACCTGGAGCATTATCTAATATTTCATAAATTATATTGGCAGATTTTAGATCACCAATTTCTCCTGCAGCTTTTGCTGCAATACAAACCAACTCAATGTTTTCAGATTTTAAACTGTCATTTATTACTTCAGCATGAACTGGAACTCCTAAATATTCGAATGTTTTGATAATCTCAATTTTCTCTTCATCAGAAATCACCTTAAATTTTTCTTCCAATTCCGCCAGTAGTTCTACTAGTCCTAGAATACGAACCAGTTTATAGCCAAAGAGTCTTATGCTTTGATTATGAGAACTGAATAAGCTATTTATATGGAGATCTCTTGAAGAATTCAGATACTTAATGATCCTTAAATAATTCATTTGTTGCCAGCGAGAAAGCGGAAAAGTCTGGTCACGAAGAAACGAAAGATCAGCGGTCTCTGAAAGATTCAAAACTGTTGCCACTGCCTGAGAACGAACGTGAAAATTAGGAGAATTGACATGCTTATTTACTTCGTTCAATGCCTCCTTCAAATCCATTTCATTTACCTCAACCAATCCCATAACTACCCTATCCCACCTTTTACTTTTCAGCTTTTCAATAGTAACTTTATCAAGATTTAATCTCTTATAGAGTGCTTTTAGCTTGAGTTTAAATTCACCCTTCATTTTCTTGTTCAGTGCCAAAATGCGTTCTGTAAGCACCTGTCTATAGATAGGTTTATTGAGCTGTTTAGCAGGAAAACTTTTATTCAGTTCCCCATCAGTTAATGATTCCAATTCCTGTAAACTTTTTTCAAATAATATCTCAGAAAGTGGCTCTACAATTTGTTCGTCATAAAGTGAAAAAAGCTTTTCTCTCCGATTTCCCTGCGCTTTGAAAATGAGCATAAGGAATATCATAGCCAAAGCAATTAGGAAAAAGAGGGCAATAATCCCGATAATTATAAAAATTTTAAAATCACCGAAAAAAGCGAAAAGGCTTGACGGTAAAGGAGAATATCTTTCTCTGCTGGCTAGAGAGATTAAATCCTTTCCATTCGAAATATTCGCAATTTTAGGATTTATGTCACCATTTCTGAGCAGATTTGATACGTATTCTTGTGTTGCTTCAAAAGTATTTACTTCAGAATACAATAGAAATTGAATCTTCGAATAGACTGAATATGACAGAAAAAGACTATCCCTTAAAGCAAGCGCAGTTGTAAAATCAGCTATCCCTTTATTTTTCAAAGGAATGCCTGTTATACTGTCTAAAAATATCTTGCCGTAAGAATCAACTAGGCTGTACTGCAATCCAGGAATTTCTCCCTGATTTTTTAAAAAATCAACAAATGAAATGGAGTCTGGGAAAGCCAGTTCTTCCTGACCCAAAACCACCTCCGCTTTAATCATTAACAATAGTAAGAACACAAGTATTACTGCGTTTTTAACTACCATAGAATTAACTATTAAGAATGCGCTTTACACGAATCGCCAGTTCATTTGGGTTAAATGGCTTTGGAATAAAATCAGCTACTCCTAAATTAAAAGCTTCCAACACAATTTTCTCTTCCTCACCCAATGAGCTAAGGACAATAATAGGAACTTCAGGTTTTGTCTTTCTAGCATGATGAATGATTTCGATTCCGTTTTTGAAAGGAATCATCACATCTGTAATAATCAGATCAAGGGTCTCAGTATCGATGGCGATAATTCCCGCATTCCCATCTTTAACCAATACAGTTTCATACCCATCCTTTTTGAGACGGAACTGAACAAGGCTGGAAATAAGCAAATCATCCTCGATTATCAGGATTTTTTTCATTTTTATAGGGGTGTCACTGTCGCCAAAGATAGTATCTGTAGGATAAATTTTTGTGGTTTTTACCAGTCAAATAAATTCAATTTACCTCACGTAAATCTTATAGGAATTAAAGCGTATTTCAAATCTACTATCCTGCCATTGATCAAATAATAGGCTGCAAAAAATAATTCCAAATGGATTCTGAAATCGCTTTTACTAGCTTGCTTTCAGAATATAAACCTTCAATCGGCAGGAGATTGATACTAGAAAAATGAAAGAAGTCTATTCCTTTTTCTAGTTTGAATATCTCTTCCTTACTTTAAAATCAATTAAATCACATGAAAAAAGAACTACTGCATGCAGGTGTTTTTTGCTTATTGGTGACAGGATGGCTTCCTTCTTCAGTGGCTCATGCTCAAAGCGACCCATCGGGTAAGAAGCGAATCACTAATACCTATGCAATAACAAATGCAACTGTCTTCACCGCTCCTGGCCAGGCTGGGATGAAAGCGACAGTCCTTATCAAAGACGGCTTGATACAAGGAGTAGGTAAGAATATAACCCTACCGAAGGAAGCGAAAACAATTGCGGGAGATTCCCTATTTATCTATCCGGGCTTTATATCTGCAGCAAGTGATGTAGGTATTACAAAACCTAAAGATCTAGAGAGGCCAGATAACTTTGTTTCTTCAAACCCTCCAGATGAAATCGCTGGAATCACTCCTTGGCGTTCAGCTGTTGATCAGTTCTCTCTCAAGGACATTAAAGTGGACTACTTAAGGAAAGTTGGTTTTACTTTAGCCCAGATTATGCCTGATGGAGGTATGCTAGCTGGAAAAGCTGCGATTATCCTATTGGGCTCTGAAAGTTCAACTAATTTATTGAAAGAAAACACAGGGTTGGCTGCCAACTTTAGAGGCTCCAGAGGAATGTACCCAGGTACTGCAGTGGGTGTGATGGCGAAATTCCGAGAGATATATGATAACACAAAGCTTACTACTCAGAGAGCTCAAACGTACGCAACTGTCGCTGGATTGAAGCGTCCTGAGATCACGTCTACTTACAACGCAATGCAAGAAGTAATCGCAGGTCAGATTCCTGTATTGTTCTCTGCTTCCTCCGAATTAGAAATCAGAAGAGCCATCTCTCTTCAGAAAGAAAAAGGATTCAAACTAGTATTGACGGATTTGGAAGATTATGAAGCAGTAATTGACGTAATCAAAGCTTCTGGAGCTGCAGTGCTAGTGAAACTAGAAATACCAGATGACAAAGCGATTAAAGCACAAAAGAAAGATGCCACTGGTGAAGTGAAAACTCTTAATACTCGTGTAAAAGACGCTTATGACAACGCACTTGCCCAAGCAAGTAAACTGGAAGTTGCTGGAATTCCTTTTGCATTCTCTACTGTAGGTGTGAAATCCGGAGATATTATGAAAGCTCTTCAGACTCTGATAGCAAACGGCCTTTCTGAAAAAGCAGCGCTTGCAGCATTGACTACAAACCCTGCTTCAATCTTAGGATTAAGCAAAGTGGCTGGAACTATCGAAAAGGGGAAAATGGCAAATTTGATTTTGAGCACTGATTCTATTTTTGCAGAAGATTCTCAAATCAAGCATATGGTAGTAGATGGCTTCATCTTCGACTATGAAACCAAAGCAAAAAAGAAAGCTTCAAAAGATGGTAAAGAAGATGGAGATGTGAAAATCGAAGGAGACTGGGATTATACTTCAGAGAGTCCAGCAGGATCTTCCGGAGGAACTCTTACTATCAAAAAAGAAGGATCCGAATACACAGGTACAATCATTTACGATGATCCTACTGGTTCTGGGAAAGCAACTTCACCTATCAATAATATAGTTTTAGACGGAAGCACATTATCATTCTCATTCGATGTTACAGCAGAAGGAATGGCGATCTTAGTAGAGGTATCTGGCGAAGTAGATGCAGATACTTTTAAAGGCACTATGACGGTAGGCGAATTTGGATCGTTCCCATTCGAAGGCATACTCAATCCAACATTAATCGCAAACAAGTAAAGACATGAAAAAAGTTAATTATTTTCTTGCCGCTCTGTTGGGTCTGAGTATTCAGTTTGCCTCAGCCCAAGTGAAAAAAGGCAGTGTATTGATAAAAAATGCTACAGTTCTTACGATTACAAATGGAACACTTGAAAATTCAGATGTTCTTGTTCAGGATGGCATCATCAAGAAAGTAGGTCAAAATCTAAACGCTCCTAATGGCGTAACGACTATTGATGCTTCCGGGAAGTTTCTGATGCCAGGCATCATTGATGCGCACTCGCACTTAGGATTAGACGTGGTAAATGAAGCAACCTCGCCTATCGTAGCGGAGGTTCGCATGAAAGATGTGGTGAATCCATATGAAGTAGGGATTTATCGTGCGCTAGCAGGTGGAGTCACTATCTCACATGCGATGCACGGATCTGCCAATGTAATCGGTGGACAAAATGCTACACTAAAGCATAGATATGGATCTACTGATCCAGCAGATATCATCATGCAGGATGCTCCTCGAACGATCAAATTCGCTTTGGGAGAAAACCCCACTAGAGTTCACGGAAGAGGGAATAACATTCAACCACGTACAAGAATGGGGGTTGAAGCGGTACTTAGAAATGGTTTCAACGAAGCAATTCAATACCAGAAAGTTTGGGCTGAATACACGCAAGCCTCTTCCCAAAAGGGAAGTACAGCTATGCCACCAGCTCACAACGAAAGATTACAAATCCTTTCAGACATTTTGAATGATAAGATCATAATTCATTGCCACTCCTATCGTGCGGATGAGATCTATATGCTAATAAATGTGGCTAGAGACTTCGGAATCACCAAACTGGTCTTCCAGCATACAAATGAAGGGTTCAAAGTAGCTCCAGAAATTGCCGAATACACGATGGGAGCTTCCGTGTTTGCAGATTGGTGGGCTTACAAATTTGAAGTGTACTACTCCACTGCCTACAACGCGGCAATCTTAACAGAAAATGGTGCTATCACTTCTATCAATTCTGATGATGCTGAGTTGATTCGCCACTTGTATCATGAGGCAGCAAAAACGCAGCGTTATGGTGGAATGACAGATGAGCAGGCACTTTCTATGATCACCATCAACCCAGCCAAGCAATTGGGTATTTCTGATAAAGTAGGTTCAATCGAAGAAGGAAAGCAGGCTGACTTAGTCATCTTCGAAGGCCATCCCCTCTCCTCTTATGCTGTTCCTCAGATGACATTTGTAGATGGTGTAAAATACTTCGACATCAAAGAAGATGCGGACGATCAGCGATTGAAAGTCGGTCCTACAGAGATGGTTGAGGAAGTCATGATCTATGAAGGCCACGACAGCAGATGTATGCAGGGTACGGAAAGTCTATTTGAGACTACCAATTCACTATTCCTATTAAATCAATAATCACCCGTAATTAAAGAAGACATGAAAAGACTGAAAAAAACCTTTTTCGCCTTCCTCCTAGCCATTTTGCCTATGATGGCGATGGCACAGATCGACGGGGAAGTGATCAAACCAAGAGCGGGTAAATTTTTACTTAAAAATGCAACGGTAGTTACCATTACCAAGGGCGTTTTGACCAACACCTCTGTATTGGTAGAAGATGGAAAAATCAAGGAAATCGGAGCTAATATCGCAGCCGATGGAGCTGAAGTAATAGATTGTAGTGGGAAATTCATCTACCCAGGTATGATCGATGGTGGTACCAAACTTGGTTTAGTGGAAGTAAGCTCTGTGCAGGAAACAGTTGATTATGCTGAAATAGGCAATTTCTCTCCCAATATGCAGGCATTGACAGCCGTAAACCCAAATTCAGTAGCTATTCCAGTTACAAGAGTTTCTGGGGTTACTACGGTTCTTACAGCTCCGGATGGTGGATTATTCCCAGGAACAGCAGCTCTTATTAACCTTAATGGATACACTCCAGATCAGATGTATGCTGGTTTCAAAGGTATAGTAATGAACTTCCCAAGCTCTGGACGCAGAGGTAGATACGATCGACGTTCTGATGATGACATCAAAAAAGCGAATGAAAAAGCTGTGAAAGAAGCAAATGAACTTTGGGACAATGCAAAAAGCTATGGTTCTCTCGTTACTAACGGTGCAGAACTGGACTATTATCCAGAGATGGCACAGCTTGCTAAAGCAACAACTGGTGAACTTCCGCTCTTGATCGAAGTGAATGCTGCATCTGATATTCAGGCGGCTATCAAATGGGTAGAAGGAAAAGGTGCAAAAGTGATCTTCACGGGTGTAGCTGAAGGCTGGAGAGTTGCCGATGAAATCGCGAAAGCTGGAATCCCAGTAGTAACAGGCCCAATCCAAGCTTTGCCTACCCGTGAGTCAGATCGCTACGATACTCCTTATGCCAATGCTGGTAAAATGGCAAAAGCAGGCGTAAAAGTTGCCATCAGAACTGACGAGCAAGAGAACGTCAGAAACTTGCCTTTCTTCGCTGCATTTGCTGCAGCGTATGGAATGGGTAAAGAGGAAGCTTGGAAAGCTGTAACGATCAATCCAGCTGAAATCTTCGGAGTGGCTGACCAATACGGATCCGTAGAAGCTGGAAAAGTAGCAAACCTGATTGTTGCGGATGGAGATCCTTTCGAGACCAAAACCAATATCATGCACGTGTTTATTGAAGGTTATAGAATGCCACTTTCTAACCGTCAAATCAGACTTTACCAAGAGTTCCTAGATCGCTCTCCTGGACTGAAGATGAATTAATCTTCAGATTTAAGTCAAATTTAAACCACAAGGAGAACTCATATATTGGGCATTTCTTGTGGTTTCCTTGTATTTTGCCCTAGCTATGAAAAGAATATATATCCCAATTCTAGTATCCCTGATTACCATCCTATTTTCCTGCAAAAGCGAGGATAATAACGAACAAGTAAGCAATTTGATTGAAGCCAAAAGAGCCGAAGTTGCCCCGGATAAACGGGTAGCGTTATGGGATTTGACCTTTGAAAATGACTCTCTTAAAGGAGAGACTGATCAATCTGATGCTTTGGAAGCGTTGATTGAAGAACTCAAAGCCCAACAAATCAACTTCACCGACGCTGTGGTACGTCTGCCTGATGCAACATTGGGAGAAAAAACCAAAGCGTTGGTAACCATCTCTGTGGCAAATATCCGAAGCAATCCAAAACACTCAGCCGAACTCGCAACGCAAGCATTGATGGGAACACCACTAAATGTTCTCAAAGAAGACAGCGGCTGGTTCCTTGTCCAAACACCAGATGGCTATCTTTCTTGGGTGGATATAGCTGGTATTCATCTGATGACTGTGGCGGAGTTGGCACATTGGTTTAAAGCACCAAAAGTAGTTTTCACGGCACTTACAGGATACGTTTGGCAAAGCGTTGATCAAACAGAAATGGTTTCAGATCTGGTTGCTGGAGATATCTTAACTATTTTGGATGAAAGCAAGGACAATTTCAAAGTAAGCCTTCCAGATGGTCGTGAAGGCTGGATTTCTGCAAAAGAAGCTACCGATTGGGAGAGTTGGATAGCATCCAGAAATACAACTCCGGAAGCCTTAATTTCTACCGCCAAACAAATGATGGGAACGCCCTATCTCTGGGGCGGAACATCAATTAAAGGCGTTGATTGTAGTGGGTTTACCAAAACTATTTATTACTTAAATGGACAGATTATTCCCCGTGATGCTTCTCAGCAAATCAATGAAGGAGAGCTAATCGATGCCGATAAAAACTGGGACAAACTTCAAGTTGGAGATTTACTTTTCTTTGGTGTCAAAGGTACTCCTGAGAAAAAAGAGCGTGTAGTCCATGTAGGAATGTGGATAGGTAATGGCGAATTTATCCACTCTCGAGGCTTGGTCAGAATATCAAGCTTTGATCCCGCCAACCCAAATTACGATGAATACGAACTCGGCAGATACCTTAGAACCAAGAGGATCGTCAATGTTCCTTCCGAGCACGTTTTATCCGTTTCAGAGCTTTTAACCAATAAATAAACATGTCTATAAACAAAACTTTTTTCGGGATCGCAATTGCATTTGGCTTTAGCCTATCTGCAAATGCCCAACAAGTCACTGGCTTTTTTCCGCAGGATAAAAGTAAAGAGGCTACTATCGAACAGGAGTATTTAAAAGCGGTGAACTTCGAACAATTTAAGGTTCACCTGAAGGAACTGACTAAAGCTCCACACATCGCTGGAACACCTGAAAATGAGGCTGTGGCAGCCTACATGACTAAAGTGATGCGTGATGCAGGAATGGACGTAACCTCCTACCCTTATGATGTGTACCTCCCAAATGATCCAGGCGAATCACTATTGGAAATAATTTCACCGGACAAAATCACATTATCCCAGCAAGAAGGGCCAATTGAAGGAGATCCTTTTTCTACTGACCCGAGACTTCACAAAGGATTCAATGCCTACTCAGGATCTGGTGATATCACCGCAGAAGTTGTTTATGCAAATTATGGCGTGAAGGCTGACTTCGAAAAACTTGCAGAAATGGGAGTTGACCTAAAGGGTAAAGTAGTTATCGCTCGATACGGTGGAAATTTCCGTGGGTATAAGGCACAATTTGCTGAGCAATACGGAGCAGCTGCATTGATCATTTATACAGATCCAAAGGATGCTGGATTTGGTAAAGGCGATGTGTATCCAGAGGGCCCATTTTATAATGAAACAACCATTCAGCGTGGCTCTTTATTGACCTTGGACTATACCGGAGATCCATTGACTCCTTTTGAGCCAGCCCTTCCTTTGGATGGAGATAAGAAAGTAAAACGTCTGGATCCAAAAGATGTGGCATTTCACACCATCCCAGTTTCGCCGATAGGCTACGGAGCTGCCAAAGAAATTTTAAGTAGAATGAAAGGCTCCTCAGTGCCTGAAGAATGGCAAGGTGGATTACCTTTCGAATATAGAATTACCGGCGGTTCTGAGTTGAAAGTTCGTGTAAAAGTAGACCAACCAGTTGATTACATCAGAGCAAATAATGTGGTTGGTAAGTTTGTCGGAAGTGAATATCCTGACGAATGGATTATTTTGGGGAGTCATTACGATGCTTGGAGTTTCGGTGCAACTGACCCGAACTCTGGCACAGCGATGATGCTAACGTTGGCGGAGGCTTTGGGAGAATTGATCAAAGATGGCGAGCGTCCTAAAAGATCTATTTTAATTGGCCACTGGGATGCAGAAGAGCAAGGTGTCATAGGATCTACCGAATGGGTGGAACAATTTGTAGATGAACTAGGCTCAAAAGCCGTGATTTACATGAATTTTGACGGAGCTGTATCAGGTAGAAATTTCGGTATTTCTGCTGCTCCTACCTTGAAAAACTTGATTATCGAAGCTTCCAAAGAGGTAGCTTTTCCAGATTCGGCAAAGACTGTGTTCCAGGTTTGGGCTGGAAAAAATGAAGAACCTAAAATTGGGAATCTCGGCGGAGGATCAGATCACATTGCCTTCTACATGTATGCTGGAGTGCCTAGTATGAGTGGTGGAGCCGGTGGAACATCTGCCTATCATTCCAACTATGACAATTTCCATTATTACAGCAAATTCGTTGATCCGACATTTAAAATGGGTGGAACCGTGGCGTCTGTGATCGGTGTGCTTACCCTCCGTCTGGCAAATGCTACTATCATACCATATGATATACCGAGATACGCACAGGATTTAAGGCTACATTTCGATAATGCAGTCACATCGGTGAAAGAAATGGATCCTTCCTTTACTTCTTTTGATAAAGCAGATGCGGCCATAGAAAAGCTAAAAATTAGCTCCGCTGCTTACGAAGCAGCTATGAATGCAGCATTGACTTCATCCGACATTTCTGAAAAGAAAATTCATTCATTGAATAAAGAATTGATCTCATTGGAAAAAAGCTGGATAGATCCTAAAGGAATGTATTTCGGAAGCTGGTATAGATCACTTTATGCAAGTACAGACCCTTTCAGCGGCTATGCTTCTTGGATACTACCTGGCATCAAATACGAGGTAGAAACGAAGTCTACTGATCGTCTGAAAGAATGGGATACTCGCTATTCCAAAGCAATAGTGGACTTGAGTAAAAAAGTTGACAAAATGACTAAGTCCTTGAAGTAAGACGTGAGATTTTAGATTTAAAATATAAAAAACGGGCTTAGAAATCATTCTAAGCCCGTTTTAATTTTTAGAGGTGATACGTTCAAAGAAAGTTGTAAAAGCAAACTTATTGATTTTGTCAACCAGCTTTTTAATGGGTATATTCCATTACTAACTTCTAAGATTCAAAACATTTTTATCATGGGATCCATTTACATCGGCTTATTTTTTATAGCAATTGGCATTTTGATCAAAGTATTCCCGAATCTACTGGCGGGTTACAATCAATTAGCCTATAAAGAAAAAGAAAATGCTAAAACCAACGGATTGCCCACTTTTGCATTACTTGTGTTTGGTGTTATGGGGCTGATAATCATTGCAGGATATTTTGTTGGAATTTGTATAGATAAGCCATCTATAAGTCAAAGTATAGTTGTTTTCGTATCCTTAGCTGGAGCAGTAGTTTTGATTATTTTTGGAAATATACTTACAAACAAACGGGTACGATAACTTGATAAAAGCGAACTAAAGATCTTTACTAGTAATGGAACGCGGATCAGAGTTGAGGATCATTTCCTCTCAATTCATTACCTCACATTTACTAAAAAATATTTTCAATGTCTTATTTTTTTATTTTCAAAAGCTGAGCTTTTCTTCGACCTGATTTATAGATAGAATGCTTAAATTAATTCCTGAGCATATTTTTTTTGAAAATTTAATTCCTTATAGCTCAGAAGTTTACTTGAAAAACTGGTTATTACTTTTATTAACCTTGATAATACAAAGAGCTAAGGCTCAAAATATCAAAACCCAGCCTTAAGTGTTGGATTAGTAAGATTGTTTTTCAAGGCCTGAAAGAGCCAAATAGAACTTTAATCTCTTTTTGTTAAGTCTTAATTTTTAAAGAGCATTCCATATGTACCTATGATATATTGTGACAGCATAATATGCTACCAACTTATCAGATAAACCAATTTACTATTTTTAAACGGCGTTATGAGACAGGTCAAATAAAGCTTGCCTTTGCTATTTGCTCACTTAAATAAGCCTTCATCTCCTCTCCTTCTTCTACCTTTATCTCGCCTGGCAGGCCTAAAATAAACCTACCCAAACCAGGGAGCTGCGGGATTTCTCCATTGAAACAATATTGATTTCTATTCTTGATAGACATAAACGGACGTGCATTGGGATGCTCTTCCATCATGAGCTGGTAGGCTTTCTTACTTAGTTTCAATTTCACCAAAACCTTATTTTTACCGGTAAATCCAAAAAGCTGAGCTCCTGGAAGTTCATGTTTTGGCTCATATTTCCAAGCTCCCTGACTCAAAACTACCTCGCCAATTCGCTCTATTTTGAATACTTTCATGCTTTTACTCGCAGGCTCAAACGCATGAATGGTTTCGTAATTTGAGGAGAAAGCGACTGGCTCCACCAAGCGATCGCTCGTAGTATCAGAACTTAGTGAATAATAATCTTTCAGCCAGACTTGCAGCTTTTGCTGAATGCTAAGGCCTATTTCATCTACCAATCTTCCCAGGTTAGCCTTGAAAAGTTGCTCCGTTACCTGCTTCACTTCTGAACGAACCGCCAGTTTTTTAAGAATGGAATCATGTAGTAAATTTCCTTTCCCCTGACTTTCTATCATAGATCGGAGCCATTGACTTTCTTCTTGGGAAAAAGTCCCATAGTTCAACGTCTGATCCATTCCTGGCCTATGCTGAATCTTATATTTACTAAACTCCTTCACCACCTCAAAACCCAAAGCCTCAAGCAATTTGAAATAGCGATAAATCGTCCGCTCATCCGTCTGCAGAAGTTTCGCAAGCCTGTGCACAGGTTTACCAATATTGCTCTGCAACAAATTGATCAATTTGAAAACACGAAGAATTTTTTGCTGTTCGATCTTTCCGGCCTGGCTCATAGTAGCTTGTGATTTTGATAAGGTAAAAGTAGACAAATGAACTTAGCTATTTTAATAATTGACGTGTATTGTCAGTAAATCAATCTTAGAAATTTCGGCAAGATGAATGAAATTCCTTCTAATTTTAGAAGAATGAATAGCCTGAAAACAGATCCATTTTTATCCAAAGCACAAGCATCAGCTTTTTCAGTAGGCGTTCTCTTTCTTCTCGCATACTGGTACGTTGGCTTCGATGGGATCACCTTCAGCGATGACGTCTATTATTTGCTGGCGGGGAAAAAGTTCTGGGAAGGAACTATGGAAGTGAATGACTACCATTTTTCCAGTCGATGGGGAGCTTATATACCTTCTGGATTGATTGGATATTTGCTTGGATTTGATGCGCATAAAATCTCCCTTATTTCTCTTCTGAGTTATTCGGCAAGCCTTCTGCTTTTAATTAAAGCTCTCCCGAAAACAGCACCCACTTGGGTACTAGTTCTGTGGTTTTGTACGCAAATCTACTTTCTTCATTTCCTCACCAAAGTCTATCCTGATAGCTTACTAGTTCTCTGGACTTGTTTGATTCCGGTTGCAGCTACTTTCAGAAATAGTAAACCGGTATTTTCGGGTATTCTATTGGTTTTAGCCTTGTTTATAGGATTTCTAACAAAGGAAACTATCATTCTGCTAGTGCCATTTCCTATCCTTTTATTTTACTTTGACTGGAAAAGGAAGACCTTTAATTCTTCCTTTTATGTAGCGCTACTAGCGACGGGAATTCTACTTTCTGCTGCTTATTTAGGATATTTCTGGTTGAAATTCGGTGATCCTCTTCATCGTATCAGTTCCATCAATGCCGGCCACTACATCTCAGAATTCACGTATGCCGACAAAGGATTTTGGTCGATTCTGAGAAGACTTACTATTCTTCCCATCATCACCTTTGTAGAGCGCTCATACTGGGCTTGGATGATTTTCGCTTTACCTGGAATTGCCATAGGTTTAAAGTCAAGAACAACTCCAGCATTTGAGTTTTCACTCGCATTTCTTTGCTTGTTTATAGGCTTTTGGTTTATGACCTCTACTTTGGAATTCTACAATCCGATTTACCTTAATCCAAGACATCTGATCATTATAGTTCCCATCCTAAGTATGCTGATTGCTTTAGGTTGGAAGGAATGGAAAAACTTAGGAAAGTGGAAGATTTATTTGGTAGGACTTTTACTACTGGGAACTGGGATTAGCCTAGTGCAGATGGATTTGAAAATGGCTATTTTTAATTTTGCTCTGGCGATGGGGGTTCGATTTTCCAACTCTAAATTTCATCCAAGCTATATTGGGCTCATCCTACTCGTACCAGCTTGTATAGCTATTCCTTATCAGCAGAAATTAAAGCAGTATCCAGCGCTCATAAGTACATTAAAAGCCGAAGTACAATCTGCAGATAATGAGACACTTTTGATTACAAATAATTTTATTGATTTCAGTGACAAAATACTATTTCCGGATGATTGTGAAGCACAAGAAAAGCTTCGAGGGTTGGACTATTTAATATCAGGAAGCAAGCCAAAGAAAGACACAATCAAACTAGTGCTTTATCCCTATTACCAACACGCCTATCCCCAAGAACAAGAGGAAATCGATCAGTTAATAATAACAGTTGAAAAGTTAGGATATGTGTTGCGGGAAGAGGAAAATTTGGGGGTAATTTGGAAGAAAATTTATGTAAAGTCTTCGATAAAAAATTGAGATTATTTTGAAAAGCTTTCTAAAAATGCTTTCTATCCAGAATCTCTTTCAGCACCACAGCATCCTTAATTGATTGAGGGTCTTTGAGCATACGACCGTAACGGCTCTTCCCTGAAGAAGAAGACTTGACAACTATTTCCTTGAAAGAAGGTATATCAGGAATACCTTTAGAGGTTCTGGTTAGATCAGACTCCGTCTTTTCAAATGCTCCCTCGTAATTCTCTATCTCATCATCTGATTCTTCCCACTTTTTGGTTGGAAATCTCTTTACAGCTGGAGCTGGATCTGCTCTCCACTCTGGTCTTACAACTGGTTCTGCAGTTCGTTCGTAAATCACAGGTTTAGCAGCATCAATCGGTCCAGGTTGCATTCTAGTGCTTGCAGGTTCTGCTTGCTTTGGCTTTTGGGCACCCCGAATTTCACGCATCAAATCCTCAAAGGAAGTTGGTTTTTGCTGAGGCTCATCAGACATTTCTTGGTCAACTTCATCCTGTTTTTTCTTCTTGCCCTTGGTAGCCTGATAGATAAAATAGGCCAAAACTGCGACGATATAAACTATATTTCCTAAATCCACAGGGGTAAGTTAATCCATTTGGTTAAGTATTCCAGAATTGCCAGGGTCATTTTTTTTAATTCATTTTCAACCTCGGGGCGCACAGAGTTTTACGCAGAGGCCACAAGACGGTTTAAGGAACCTAAAGTCTATTGGTTTTAGCATAATCCGTTCCTTTAACCTGTCTGTAAAGGCAAGCACTAAAGAAGTCGAAATTGAGAATGTCTATCCTTTGAAAGATTGCCACAGGTTCCTTCCTCACCTTCGCAAAGACGTGCATTCCAACTCACTTTTCTACCTTGAAAATGAACAAATAAATGTTACACAGTATGGTAAAACGGTCAACGTTATTTAGGCATTGATAAACTTCGGCTGATCACTGGGACTAAAAACTGATCACTGAAAATTCCCCTTTTTCCAATAGCATCAACCCAATTCCTTTGACAATCTCTCAAATGATCTTATTTTGTTTGATTAATTAAGACAAATTCAACAGGATGCTGCTCAGTAAGCTGGAGATCAAAGGGTTCAAGAGTTTTGGAGATAAAATGGTGATTAACTTTGACAAGGGAATCACTGGTGTAGTTGGGCCAAATGGCTGCGGAAAATCCAATGTGGTAGATGCTATACGTTGGGTGCTTGGAGAGCAAAAAACACGGTTGCTCCGTTCCGATAAAATGGAGAATGTGATTTTTAACGGAACCAAAAACCGTAAAGCCTCCAATTTAGCTGAGGTATCACTCACTTTTGAAAACACTAAAAATCTACTTCCAACCGAATATACTTACGTCACGATCACACGTCGCTACTACAGATCCGGTGATAGCGAATACCAGATTAATGGTGTCACTTGCCGCCTGAAGGATATCACGAATCTCTTCATGGATACAGGAATCAACTCGAATAGCTATGCCATCATCGAGCTGAAAATGATCGATGAGTTACTCAATGACAAGAATAACTCCCGAAGGGAGTTGTTTGAGGAGGCTGCAGGAATTTCCAAGTTCAAAAACAGAAAGAAAGAAACGCTAAGAAAACTCCAGGATACGGACGATGATCTGGCTCGTGTGGAAGATGTACTTTTTGAAATAGATAAAAATCTTAAAAGTTTGGAAAAACAAGCAAAACAAGCCTCCAGATATTTCGAGATCAAGAAGGACTACAAAGTAGCTAGTATCAATCTTGCGAAAAAAAGCATAGAGAAATACAGCAAGTCCTTGATTGAAGCAAGTCATAAAATCCAAGCAGAAGGGGACAAAAAGCTCCAGCTTAAAACTCAAGTATCAGATAAAGAAGCGCTTCTAAGTCAATTAAAAGCTGATCTGATCCAAAAGGAAAAACTTCTCGCCAGTCGGCAAAAGGCGCTGAACGAACATGTAAATAAGATCAGGTCTTTTGAATCAGAGAAGAAAATCAAGAATGAGCGCTTGAGATTCCTCGAAGATAGATCTCAAAAATTGAGAGAGCAGATTGATGCTGACCGAAAGTCAAACGACCGTGCAGGCTTTAGTATTCGATCGCTAGAACAGGAAAAAGAATCTGCAGAAAAGATGCTTGCAGAGAAGGAAATGGTAGTATCCGAGCTTCGTGAAACCTACGAAAGCCAGAAACTAATCCAAGCAGAAAAGCAACAAGCTCAAAAGGAAATCAACCATAACTTCGAGACGCTCAAAGAGAAAGTCTATCAGTTGAGCAAGGATATTGAGATCAAGCAAATTCAGCTTTCTACACTGAAGCAAGAACTGGAGCGAACGTCAAGCGATGATTCAAGCCAGGAAGCCAGCCTGGTGGATTTCGAGGAAAAAATAATCAGGCTCAAGTCTGAACTTGATGAGTCTACCAAAGGCTATCAAGAGTTAAAAACTAAGCAGGAAGATCTGGATCAGAAGATCGAAGAAACCAATCGGGTGATTGAAATGATCCGTGAGGAATTGACGCAGTCTTCCCGAAAACTCGACTCAAAAACCAACGAATATAGCCTTACAAAATCTCTGGTGGAAAATCTGGAAGGTTTCCCGGAGGCGATCAAATTCCTGAAGAAAAATCAAAGTTGGGGCAAGGACATGCCACTTCTTTCCGATCTGTTGACGACTTCCGAAAAATATCGGGTTACCATTGAGAATTACTTGGACGGCTACATGAATTATTATGTAGTGGACACGGAATCACAGGCTATATCTGCAATTCAGCTATTAAGTGATTCTGCCCGAGGAAAAGCAAATTTCTTTGTTTTAGAGCATTTTGAGCGCTTTAAGCCTAGCCAAAACAAGCTTTTCGCAAATGCGATCGCGGCTACGGAGATCATAGAATTTGATGTCAAATATTCCCGTTTGATCAACTTCATTCTAGACAATACCTATATCGTACAAGGTGAGCACAGAGATTTTCCGCAGGATACGGAAGCTATTTTCATATCTGAAAATGGCAACTATACCAAACGTAAATTCAGTATTTCAGGTGGTTCGGTAGGGCTTTTCGAAGGAAAAAGAATAGGCAGAGCTAAGAATTTGGAGAAGCTGGACAAGGAAATCAAGGAACTGAATAAGAAAGTAAGCAGCTCCAGAAATAACTTGGATCACAAGCTGTCTGAACTGATGAAGCTAAAGGAAATCAGCTATAAAAAGACACTGGAAGAATGGCAGAATAAGATCAATGGCGTCAACCAGGAATTTGTCTCTGTACGCACCAAGAAAGAACAGCTCGCTGAATTGCTTAGCTCCAATGCGAATAAGAGGGAGGATATTTTGGATAGAATCGCTTCTATTGAGGAAAGTCTGACTGAGATTCAACCTCAGCTTTTTGATGAGCGAGCAGAATTCGAAGCAATGCACGATGAACTCGAAGAACTGAACGATTCCCATGAAAAAGAATCTGGATTGCTCACAGAAAAATCACAGGCTTTCAACGCAGAAAATATCCTCTATCATCAGCATTTGAACCGGGTGACTAGTTTGGAACAAGAAATAGAATTCAAACAGACAGCGTATGAAGGTTCGAAAGAGCGGATAGGAAAATCCCAAGCTGAGCTTTCCCAGCTCGACACCGAAGTCAAATCCCTCCTAGATAATAATGAGGTCAAAGATGATGAACTGATCGAATTATATTCCGAGAAAGAAGGAATAGAAAAGGGTGTTCAGGAGGCGGAAAAGGACTATTATGCATCGCGCGGAGAGATCGATGAAACTGATCAGAAGATTCGAAGCATTCAGAAATCAAAAGAAAGTTATGATCTGCTGATTCACGAACTGGAAAACGCAGTGAATGAGATTAAGCTGAAAATGACCGGAATGAAAGAAAGGCTGAGTGTAGAGTTTGAGCTGAATCTGGACGAATTAATGGAAGAAAATCCAGAGATAGATGAGGAATTCAGAGAGTTTGCTGAGGATAAACTACGTGAAATCGTCAGCAAGCAAAAAGAAAAGCTTGATAAAATCGGCCCAATCAATCCGATGGCGATGGAAGCCTATGATGAGATCAAGGTTCGTTATGACTTTATCACCACTCAAAAAGAAGATCTGATCAAAGCTAAAGAATCCTTACTCACTACGATAAAAGAGGTAGACCTGGTAGCTAGAGAGACATTTTTAGATGCCTTTGCCAAGATCAAGGAAAACTTCGTGAAGGTATTCCGTTCACTCTTTACAGAGCAGGATGATTGCGATTTGACGTTGGTAGATCCAAGCAATCCACTGGAATCGGCGATTGAGATTATAGCTAAGCCTAAAGGCAAAAGACCACTTACCATCAACCAACTTTCCGGAGGAGAGAAGACACTCACAGCCACTTCACTACTCTTCTCCATCTACCTGCTGAAGCCTGCGCCTTTCTGTATCTTCGATGAGGTAGATGCGCCGTTAGACGATGCCAATATTGATAAGTTCAATCAGATCATACAGCAATTCAGCGGTGAGTCCCAGTTTATCATCGTGACGCACAACAAGCGCACTATGGCCAGTACGGATATCATTTATGGTATTACGATGATTGAGGCAGGAGTTTCAAGAGTGGTTCCTGTGGATTTGAGGGAGTTAGTATAGTTACTTTATTAAGTGAGCACAAAAAATCTACTTTTTAGAAGGTGGTTTTTTCACTTCGATGTACTCATTAATTCCTAGACTCTTATCTCTCGATTCTAAAATCTTAATTCTTAATACATGTTTGCTAATTCTAAAAGAAGTACCAATTAACCTCCCTTCTCTGTTCAGTCAAAAGTTCGTGTTGACTGAGCAGAATTTGAAAATTTGTCTGAGGTAATTCCATCCTCATTTTCATACAATCTTCGATAGAAATCTGGACGTAATTGGTTTAACAAATCTCTTTATCAGTTATCAATCTCAGCCATGATCTGTATAACACCGACCTCTAGTAGAATAATAACTAACCTTCACTTTGCCCTATCGCTTCTTGATTCTAAAATCCAATATATAACTTCTAAATACTTGCTATTTAAAACTACTCAAATAACATCCCTGCAATAGTAGCTGTCATCAGGCAAGCCAACGAAGCGGCCAGCAATGATCTAAGTCCTAATCGGCTTAAGTTGCCTTGTTGATTTGGAGCGATGATGCTGATTCCTCCCAATTGGATAGCTATAGAACTGAAGTTAGAAAAACCACAAAGGGCATAAGTAGCAATTACAATTGACTTGGGACTCAGCGTGCCCATTTCCTTCATATCTGAGAGACTGAGATAAGCAACAAACTCGTTGATTACGGTTTTCTGACCTAGCAAACTACCCACTTGAAGCGTATCCACCCAATCCACTCCGATCACCCAAGCAAATACCCGAAAGACCTGCCCAAAAAGATATTCCAATGAAAAGCCTTGAAACTGACCTCCAGTGCTATTCACCACAAATTCATTTAACCCGGTCAGATCACCTACAATACCCATCAAAAGGTAGTTGACAGCTGCGATCACCGCTATAAATGCCAAAAGCATAGCTCCTACATTCAGTGCCAATTTCAAACCTTCAGAAGCTCCTATTGACATTGCGTCAATCAGATTCACTCCCATCGCTTCTTCATTCACCTCAAGCTTATCTTGCGTTCTTTCCTTTTCTACCTCTGGAATAAAAATCTTCGACATCACAATGGCTGCTGGAGCATTCATGATACTAGCACCAAGCAGATAGGCTGCAAACTTACTTTGCTCTGCTGGATTATCACCTCCTAGAAAAGCCACATAACCAGCCAAAACTCCTCCCGCTATAGTCGCCATGCCACCTGTCATCAAACACATCAGTTCGGACTTACTCATATTTGGGATAAAAGGACGAACCAAAAGTGGAGCTTCTGTCTGTCCTAAAAATATATTTCCCGCAGCGGATAAACTCTCTGGACCTGAAAGCCTCATCGTTCTCGCCATCACCCAAGCAATTCCGAAAACTACTTTTTGTAAAACACCCAAATAGTATAATCCGGCGGATACGGTAGAGAAGAAGATGATCGTAGGAAGTACTTGAAAGGCGAAAATGAAACCAAAGTTGTCTCCAGCCAAATCCCCAAAAATAAACGATGCACCATCACGACTGAAACTCAGAAACTTTACAAAACCACGGCTAACCATCGCAAAACCACTTTCAACAATAGGAACTTGAGTAATTAAAAAGCCAAATACGAGCTGCAACAAAATTCCAATTCCAACTAATCTCCAGTCGATTCTTTTCTTGTTGCTTGAAAAAACAAAAGCCACCAAAACGATGACGGCTAGACCAAAGACTCCTCTTAAGTAATCCATTCAATAATTATTGCAGATAATGCCTAAAAATAAGGAACCCAAGCTCGGAAAACAATCTTGGATTAAAGGGATTGGAAGTGAAAATTGAGTGTTGAGTGTAGATTATAATGTAAAAAGCAAAAAGTGATCAGTGATCAGTAGTAGTGACGAAAGTGGTTCAAGTCTTCAGACTTGGACCTAGTACATTGCAATCTTCAAACTGCTGGTATTCCGAAGCATATGTTTTGACATTTCCGCTAATCTATGGATATACAAAAGTAAAAGTCCAACTTTTAGAGAAGTAGGACAACTAGAAAGCCTAAATATTTAATAATTTGAGAAATGGAAAGTTTAAAATAAAAGTCTGAAGACTTCAATAAAGTGAGTCAAAGTCAGGAGACTTGAACTAGGTATGTGTCCTCCGAGGTTAAAAAAAAAACATAAAAAAACCCGAGATAACTCGGGCTTTATATTGTGTTAGTTTCTTTTATTGATTTCATCACGAATCCGAGCTGCTCGCTCATAATCTTCATTGTTGATCGCTTTGTCAAGCATCTGATTGAGCTTATCTAAACTAAAATCCTTCAAAGAAGCTTCTTTTTTAGTCGTGAATTTTTGTGTTGAAGGTTTTGGTTCCGTCTTATCATCCTTCGTTTCTACCTCATAATGCTCAACTGCCCCCTCGGACATGGCTTTTTCAGTACAATACACAGGACTTCCAAATCGTATCGCAATCGCTATAGCATCAGAAGGTCGAGCATCCACATCAGATTCTTGTTGGTCACTTTTACACTGGATTTTAGCATAATAGACCCCCTCCTTCATATCGGTGATCACGATTTTTTCGATATCAAAATTGAACCCAGCGGCAAATGACTTAAACAAATCATGCGTCATGGGACGATTAGGAACGATTTTTTCGATTTCCAAAGCTATCGCCTGAGCTTCAAACATACCGATCACGATCGGTAAACGTCTTGCTCCACCTACCTCTCCAAGCACCAAGGTAAATGACCCTGATTGGGAATGATTGGACGACAGTCCCAAAATCTCAAGTTCTATGAGTTTTTCCACAAAAATTTATAATTCAGCTTTAAATGCTTCGTTTAATTTGGGTACAACCTCAAAAGCATCGCCTACGATTCCATAATCCGCAGCTTTGAAAAAAGGTGCATCTGGATCTTTGTTAATGACTACGATACACTTTGACGAGTTGACCCCTGCAAGATGTTGAATAGCTCCTGAAATTCCTATCGCTATGTACAAAGAAGGTGCGACTTTGACACCTGTTTGTCCTACGTGCTCATGATGCGGTCTCCATCCAAGATCAGAAACTGGTTTAGAGCATGAAGTAGCTGCTCCAAGTATTTTAGCCATTTCTTCGATCATACCCCAGTTCTCTGATCCTTTCAATCCTCTTCCTCCAGATACTACGATATCAGCTTCAGGAAGCAAAACATCTCCAGTAGCACGTTCAGTTGAGGTGATTTTAGAAGCGAAATCTGCATCATCAAGTGTCACTTCAAAGCTTTCCACCTGCGCATCCGCTCCATCCAGCTTCAATTCAATTGCGTTCTTTTTAATTGCAAGAATTTTGTTTTCAGTAGTTACCGTAGTTTCAGCGAAAGCCTTTCCCGTATAAATACTTCTCTTAACGATATATCCTGAATCCGTTTTCGGCAGCGCTACCACGTTGGAAATCAATCCTGCATTCAGTTTGATCGCTAGTCTTGCCGCCACCGCATCACCTAAGGATGATTTGGCTAAAACAAGCGTCTTCGCTCCCACTTGTACGAATGCTTGAGCAACTGCTGAGGCATGTGCTTGAATCACTCCTGAGTCCAACTTACTGTCGGCAACATGAAGTACTTTCGCAGCACCAGCTTTTCCTATTGCAGCTAATTCTTCGTTACCGATGGTACCAAGAGCTACTGCAACCACATCTCCCTCACCTGTTTGTCCAGCTAAAGCATTTGCAAAATACACAGCCTCAAGACTGGTCTTTTTCACCTTACCCTCTGTTTGTTCTATATATACTAAAATTGACATAATATCTTAATTTATAATATGTTATTGGGTTTATACTAAAGTACTTTTGCTTCGTTTTTCAAAAGCCTCACCAGCTCTGCCACATTATCTTTGTCTACCAATTTCACAGCACCCTTAGCTGGAGGAAGCTCGTATTTACTTGCTTCAGCCTGAGTTTCCTGAGAAATAGGTTCCACTACCGTCAAAGGTTTAGTCCTAGCAGACATGATTCCCCGCATGTTTGGAATTTTCCATTCTGCAATTGGTTCCTGACAACCAGCAATCAACGGAAGAGTTGCTTCCAACATTTCTTTTCCACCTTCGATTTCTCTTGCCATTTTCACAGAAGATCCATCTACGTCTAACTTCATCACTGGCGAAAATGAAGGCATACCAAGCAATTCACCAACCATTCCATGAACCATTCCTCCATTGAAATCAATGGATTCTCTACCCATCAAAATCAAATCGTACCCTCCCTCTTTTGCATAATGTGCAATTTGCTGGGATACAAAATATGAATCCTTAGGAATAGAATTTACTCGAATAGCTTCATCAGCACCAATAGCAAGCGCTTTTCTCAATGTCGGATCAGAATCCGCCTCTCCTACATTCAAAACTGTTAACTTTCCACCCGTTTGATCTCTAAGTTCAACAGCACGAGCCAAGGCATAATCATCGTATGGGCCAATAATATATTGAACTCCAGTAGAATCGAACTTGGTATTGTCGGCCGTAAACTGAATCTTGGAGGTAGTATCGGGTACGTGGGTGATACAAACAAGAATCTTCATTGGTTTAGAATTAGATTAGTTTAGATTTATTTCTCGTGAAATTAACAGTAAGCACTTAATTAAAAAAACTATTGATGACCAATCTGGACAGGATACAGCTCCTCAGACAATTTACCGAAGAAGAACCCGAAAATCCTTTCAACTGGTATGCCCTCGCTATAGAATTCCGAGAAACGGATTCAGATGAGGCATATTCCCTCTTTGCTAAGTTGCTTTCTGAACATCCGACGTATCTCGCAACCTATTTCCCTGCAGCTCATCTCTATGCGGAAATGGGGGAATTAAACCAATCCAAGGTGATTTTTGAAAATGGTATCGGGCTAGCTCGCGAGCAAAAGAATGCCAAAGCTTTGCAGGAACTTCAAAATGCCTATCAGAATTTTCTCTTCGAAAATGACATGGATTGAAACAGCTTACCGGTGCTGGATAGAATTAAAATCAACCCAAAAATGAGCTATCATTAAATTGTAATTCTTAATTTTATATGACCTATATCAAATTATTTAATCCTTTTGCTCAATGATCACCCAACAAGAAATGCTTGCTCATTTTCTTCCAATTCTAGAAAAGAGTGGCAAACGCTACAAAAAGAAAACTATGGTCCGAGCCAAAAAAGCTCAGGCGGGACTAGTGGTGGTGACTAAGACTTCTGACGGAGATGAAACGCAAAATACTGCTGAAGCTGGAGATTGGTTGGTTGAAAATCAGACCAGCACAAATGAACTATATCTTGTAAAAGCAGAAACTTTCAAGAAGAAATATATACTTGTTCAGGCGCTGGAAAAAGGATGGGGATGCTACCAGCCAAAAGGGGAAATACTAGGACTCATTTTGACAGATTCCCATTTTGAAGAATTGGGTACTACAAAAGTCTTACAGTTTCAGGCACCTTGGAAGTACAGCATGGTAGCCAAAGTCGGAGATTTGCTGGTAGTTCCACCAGAAAAGGATGAAATCTACCGTATAGCAAAGAAGGAATTTGGAGAAACTTACGTGGAGATCTAAACCCGGATTAGGGCACCAATACTATTTTGCCCGTTTGCTTCCCATCACGCATTCTGTCAAAGGCCTTTTCAGCCTCTTCAAATTTGAAAACCTGATCAATAATCGGGTGAATTTCCTTCTCACAAACTAGAGAAATCATATTTTTGAAGTCCATATCAGATCCCATGGTAGTGCCCATGATTTTCAACTGATTCCAAAAGATTTGTCTTGCATCTAATTTACCTGGGTTTCCCAGCGTAGCTCCGTAGAAAATAATTTTCCCGCCTGGTCTTGCTACTTGAATTAGATGATTCAGCGTATCGCCAACAGCACTATCAATAATCACATCAAAGCCATTGGTGTCTTCAAGCGCTTTTGAGATCCAATTGTGATCCATGTAGTTAAAAGCAAACTCTACCCCTAAGTCTTTGGCTCTTTCCAATTTCTCAGTACTGCTACTACTCGTGGATACGTTTGCTCCAAGGGCAATTCCAAATTGCACTGCAAATTGAGCTACGCCTCCACCAAATCCAGTGACTAACAAATTTTCTCCCGGCTGAATGTTTCCATGATAGGTCAGTGCACGAAATGCTGTCAATCCAGCAAGTGGTAATGCTCCCGCTTCTTCCCAAGACATGTGCGCAGGCTTATCTTGAAGTCTATCCACTGGTACAATCACAGATTCAGCTAAAGTCCCATTTCGTGGCATCCCGAGAATCTCAAATGAGTTGCTTTGTACTTTCTGATTATCTCCCCAATTCAGTGCAGGGTTTATGATCACTTCTTTTTGCAACCAACCATAATCCACACCCTCTCCTATTTCAGAAACTATTCCAGCTCCATCAGAACCCAGAACAACTCCATCCTTAATGTTGGGATATAGGCCTTTTCTGCACCACTCATCTCGATGATTTAAAGCTGCTGCTTTTATCAATACTCTTACCTCACCCGGTAGTAAAACCCGCGTTTGAACCTCAGTCAGAAGTAGTTTGGATTCCTGCTTGCTAGCTAGTGTTATTGCTTTCATGATAAAAAATTAAAATGCGTCTTCTGAGTTATTTCTATTCAATAAATCCTCACCATCATCGCTATTGGCTTTGCTTTGAAGTTTAATCGTATTTCCAGATTCAAACTCTGAAACTCCGCTCGACTGGGTTGCGAAAGTTGGTCTGTAAACAGCGTTTCCACCCTGTGGGTCTTGCATGTTTCCGAAGCCATCCAAATCCTGAAACTTGGTATATCTGCCAATAAAGCGAAGTTTGACACTATCCAGTGAACCATTTCTGTGCTTGGCAATGATCACTTCCCCCACTCCTTGCGTAGAATTACCATCCTCATCTTCAGTGATTCCATAATATTCGGGACGGTAAAGGAACATTACCATATCGGCATCTTGCTCGATGGCTCCAGATTCTCTCAAATCCGAAAGTTGTGGTCGCTTATCCCCACCTCTAGTCTCCACAGCTCTGGAAAGCTGCGAAAGTGCAATCACTGGAACTTCAAGTTCCTTTGCTATTTTCTTCAATGCTCTGGAAATACTCGCAATTTCCTGTTCCCGGTTACCACCAAATCCACCTTTGGAGTCACCAGACATCAGCTGCAAGTAATCAATTACAATCATCTGGATATCATGCTGCGCCTTTAGCTTTCTACATTTTGCTCGAAGTTCCAGAATAGAAAGTGCAGGAGTATCATCTACGAAAAGCGGGGCTTTTGAGAGTTTGGCTGTCTTATGAACCAACTGAGCCCACTCGTGCTCTGCAAGGGTACCTTTTTTTATTTTCTCCGAATCCAATTCCGCTTCGGATGAGATCAATCGATTCACTAATTGAATTGAGGACATTTCCAAAGAGAAAATGGCCACAGGACGATTGTGATCTACTGCAGCATTTCTCAATACCGAAAGTACAAAGGCTGTTTTCCCCATCGCAGGACGTGCTGCTATAATTACCAAATCTGATTTTTGCCAACCTGCAGTCACACGATCTAGCGCCGTCAAACCAGAAGGAACACCCGTAAGACCATCCTTTTGGCCTTTTCTAGCTTCCAATTCTATAATCGCCTCACGCATAATCGACTTCATGTCTGAGTAATTCTTTCGGATATTCTTTTCAGATATCTCAAAAAGATTCTGCTCCATTTTATCCAGCAACTCAAAAACGTCTGTAGTCTCCTCGTACGCATCACGCTGTATGTCTGATGCAATTCTGATCATTTCACGCTTGATGGATTGCTCAGTGATAATCCTCGCATGATACTCGATATTGGCAGCAGAAGCGACTTTGGATGTAAGTTCAGTCACATAAAATGCTCCGCCAGCGATCTCCAAAGTTCCACTTTTACGCAACTGAGAAGTCACTGTAAGCAAGTCAATAGGCTGACTTTCGGTGAAAAGATCAAGAATAGCCTGAAAAATCACCTGATGTGAATCCTTATAAAAACTCTCCACCTTCAAGATATCAATCACATTGGTAAGCGCATCTTTCTCCAACATCAATGCTCCAAGTACAGCTTCCTCAAGATCAATGGCTTGCGGAGGCATTTTACCTAGCGGATTGGTATTTTGGTGATTGGGCTTATTTCGGGTGATACGGGGATTGCTACTTTTCTCGTTCATAGAGCAAATGTATTGGGAAAAACGCAAGAGTTCTAAACAACTTTTGCCAGAGTTATCAACACTCGAAGATTTCAATAATCAAGCCCCAAAGGGAAAATATTTTATAATTAATGCTATTTCTTTTCCCGTGATTCAGTCTGCAAAGATATAGTCTAGCAGAACACACCAGTACTCCAGAAAGTTAGATATTCAGAATTTTGAAACGTAAATTGGCTTCGCAGGAAAAGACAAATTCAACCACTCAGAGAAAATGTTTTGAATTAGAATTACTTGGCTCCTGAGCTGCCAATAATTATTTTTAAGTTTGATATAGAATTCCCACTTATTATTTAACCCAATGAATAAATATCACTTTATAGCCGTCGGTGGAGCTGTGATGCATAATCTGGCGCTGGCACTTGTAGAAAAAGGCTATCAGGTATCTGGCTCTGACGATGAAATCTATGAGCCCTCCCGAACGAGATTAGAAAAAGCCGCAATTTTGCCTGCCAGCTATGGTTGGTATCCTGAGAAAATCACCTCCGAGCTGGATGGAATTATTTTGGGCATGCACGCTAGAATTGACAATCCTGAGCTGGTAAAAGCGCAGGAATTGGGAATTCCAGTTTACTCTTTCCCAGAATTTATATTTAACCAAAGTCAGAATAAAAAGCGTGTAATTGTAGCTGGCTCCCATGGTAAAACCTCTATCACTTCTGTGATTCTCCATGTACTGAAAGATCAACAGGTAGATTTTGACTACCTCGTAGGTGCTCAGATCGAAGGTTTCGATTTGATGGTAAAGCTCTCCGATGCTCCCGTGATCATCATCGAGGGTGATGAATACCTCACATCTCCGCTGGATAGAACTCCGAAGTTCTTTCACTACAAGCATGACATTGCATTGGTTAGTGGTATCGCTTGGGATCACTTTAATGTGTTCCCCGACTTTGAGGTTTACAAAGATCAGTTTAGCAAACTGATGGACTTGACGCCTGATGCTGGTGAGTTGATCTATTGCGAAGTGGATCCTCTGGTGAAAGAAGCTGCGGAGAAAAGTGAAATTGCAGCAAAGAAAACTGCATACAAAGCGCACCCGGCAATTATAAAGGATGGGAAAACCTTTTTGGAAACTGAGGCTGGATTAGTTCCGATTTACATTTTTGGAGAGCACAACCTGCAAAATCTTCAAGGTGCAATGGATATTTGCATGGCGCTAGGTTTGACAAAAGAGCAGTTTTATGAAAGCATTCAAACTTTCAAAGGAGCTGCTAAGCGTCAGGAACTTTTGGTGCAAACAGAAAATTCTAGCCTCTTCCGTGACTTTGCCCACGCTCCTTCCAAATTGAAGGCAACGGTTTCTGCTGTGAAAACTCAATTCCCAAACAGAAAGCTGATAGCAGTGCAGGAATTGCATACCTACTCCTCGCTGAACAAGGAGTTTTTGCCTAATTACGCCAAGACGATGGAAGCCGCCGACGTAGCTATTGTATATCTTGATCCTCATGCAGTGGCGCTGAAAAAGCTGGAGCTAATGGATGAGAAGACATTGAGAGCTGGATTTCAAAGACCTGATTTAAAATTATTTACAGATAGCAAAAGCCTGAAAGAATATCTTTTGGCGCAAGACTATACAAATTCCAACCTACTTTTGATGAGTTCAGGATCCTATGACAAAATGGATCTGGAGCCGATTAAAGCTAAATTCAATAAACCATGAAATTAAACTTAAAGAATTCAATTGCCTTTTTTGACCTAGAAGCTACCGGAATCAACATCTCCACCGACCGAATCGTGGAGATCTCCATTGTAAAAGTGCTGCCAAATGGCGGTCAGGAAATCTATACCAAAAAAATCAACCCTACCATTCCTATTCCTCTGGAATCTTCCCTCATCCATGGAATCTATGACAAGGATGTGAAGGAAGAGAAGACTTTTAAAGATCTGGCGAAAGAAGTATTTCAGTTTATAGGCCAGTCGGATCTGGCTGGATTCAACATTTTGAAATATGACATTCCCCTTTTGGTTGAAGAATTTCTGAGAGCTGGAATCGAGTTTGATGTGGAAAAGCGAAACTTACTGGATGCGCAGAAGATCTTTTTCATGATGGAAAAGCGTAACCTAACTTCCGCCTATAAGTTTTACTGTGGCAAAAATCTCGAAAATGCGCATAGCGCTGAGGCTGATACCCTCGCTACATTGGACGTATTCACTTCACAGGTAGCTCGTTATTTGGGTGAGGAAATGGAAGATTTGCAGGGAAATAAAGTGGGAGTCTTCGAAAATGACATGAAGAAACTCCATGACCTGCTCAATGAAAAAATGGTAGATCTGGCTGGAAGATTTGTCTTCAATAACGATGGAGTTGAGGTATTTAACTTCGGGAAGCAAAAAGGAACTCCTGTTACTCAAGTGCTCAAAGAAGAACCAGGCTATTACGACTGGATGATGCGTGGCGATTTCCCACTAGACACGAAAAGAAAACTTACTCAGATCAAACTGAGAGGATTTAACATGTAATCAATTAGTTTTCGGATAATGCCAGCACTCATATTCTCTGTGCTTTACCAGACTGGAGATCGAAGTAGCCTAACTCCTAGAGTAAAGCTTATCCTGAGATGCTTGTGATTCTTTATTGGCTGCAAAGGACATATATAACACCAAAAAACCCGGAGTCACCTCCGGGTTTTTTGGTGTTATTTTAAATAAATAGTTTTCAGTTTAGTGGATTGGTCGATAAATTCATTGTAGGTTAATCCTAAATCTACCAAAGCTAGATTACCGGAACAATTATATATCCGCGGAGGACTAGCACTCAATCCTTCTTCCACCATTATATATATTGATGAGTTGTATTTCATCAACTGTATTCCAAAATAGCCTCCAGGCTGGCTTTCCGCGCTGGCAACAAATTGATCCAACCATAAAAAATTAGCTCTGTCGGAATTGTCACACGCAAAAAGAATCTGGTCTAAAGAGTAATCGATTCTTGGCTCTTGTTCTTCACATCCCGCTAATCCAAAAGCAATCACAGTGGCAAAAATTACTAGCTTTTTCATAAATGACCTTAATTAACACAGTATGAATCAACTAAATATAGTTGATTCAAAAAAAAGAAACGCATACTATTTTAAAAATAGATTTTTTTTAGACTAGAGATAAAAGCAACAAAGAGGTTGCAAATATTAGAATTAAAGCACCTTCTGGCCTCCTTCATATGTATTCTGACAAATTGAAATATGCCTGTCCAACTCATTTCTGGAAATGCAACACTACTTTTTCTATTCTAAATTACCTCACTTCACAACTCATTAACTTTTTGATAACGCAGCGCCGCTAGTCCATTTGATGCAGTGCTAGTCTTTATAGTAAGCAATTCGAATTTGCTTAGCTGGAATTAATCCTTCAGCAACTCAATAAGACATTATTGCATGCGTCCATCACGGCAGGAGATCAACGGTTTGATCAAAAGGTATTTAGAAGGAAAGATCACCAAGGTTGATTTTGATTCATTCCTTAAAGGTTTGGATGAGCCCGAAGTGCGAAAAATCTATTCTGATATGCTGCAATCAAGTTTTGAAGAACGACTAAGTCAAAACAGCGCCTACATGCTCGCTTCGAAAAAACAGTCCTTCAGTCATCAACTGAGCAAATACTGGATGGGCATGGCTGCGACACTTCTTTTGCTGGCCTGCTTTAGCTTTTTGATTTATCACACCACACAAACTCCAGACTCTCAAGATAACATCCTGCATCAAACTGCTTTTGCAGAGCAGAAAAATATCTCGCTTCCTGACGGCACCGAAGTCAATCTTAATGTGGGTTCTTCCTTAGAGCAAATGCCTTTTGAAAATCAAGAAATACGAAAGGTCAACTTAAGTGGAGAAGCTTATTTCAACGTAGCAAAAGACACGTCACATCCCTTTGAAATCGCCACACAATCCATCAAAATCCTTGTACTGGGAACGGCATTCAATGTGAAATCCTATGACGAAGACGCACGCGTAGAAGTATCTGTCACCGAAGGTACAGTGAATGTATCTCTCGCTTGGGACGCTTTCTCTATAGATGAAACGCTGACGATCGGTCAGAGAATACGAATTGATAAAGCAGACAAGTCATACGAAGTATTGGAATTCAACGAGCCTATATACTGGAGATCAATGGTATTAAACTTTAATCAGACTGACTTTACTCAAGTGATCAATTCTCTGGAGCGCTGGTACGGTGTAGAGCTAGCTGTGAAAGACGCTAGCCTTTACGAGCTGAAACTAAGTGGCCAATTCAAAGATAAAAGCATTGAAGAAGTGATTTCTGCAATTGGTTTTCTGACCAATAAAGAGCTAAAAAACAGTGACTTGATGGAGGTTATAGCTATAAAGTCACTTAAAAAATAATTTTCCCAACAATAAAAAACCGCGCTGACGAGAATTTGACGAAGACCGACAGCGCGGAGATTTAATCAAGTAGTAAAACCACTCAAACGACAAAGTATGGAAATTGCATTTACTAGAAAACATCATTTACATCTGGCCAAAACTTGGCTGCTCCTGCTCCTGCTCTTACCCAGCTGGATACAGGCGGCAGAAAAAGGACAGGAAAAGATCATTAAGATCTCAAGTAGCTCGCTCGCGCTGAGACAATTTATCTCAGAGGTAGAGTCTCAAAGTGATTACAAATTCATTTATGCAGATGGAATTCACAAGGAACTTTCGCAAAAAATCACAGTAAGTACCAAAGCAACTATTCATACTTTGCTGAAAGAAGTTACTCTCAAATCTCCATTCGAGTTTAAGGTGATGGGAGAAAACATTCTGATTCGTAAACCTCAAACAAATAAGTCCTTCTCTGTATCAGGAATCGTATTGGATGAGACCGATTTGCCATTGGCAGGCGCTACTATCCTGGTAAAAGGCACTACGAATGGCGTAATCACAAACATCGATGGTAAGTTTTCGATCGAAGTTCCTTCCCAAGAATCTGTGCTGGTATTTAGCTACGTGGGTTTCGAAACGCAGGAATTTGTGGTGCAAAATCAGACTACTTTCTCTGTGAAACTTCTTCCTGCTTTTGCAGATATGGAAGGGGTAGTCGTGACAGCTTTAGGTATCCAAAGGGACGAAAGATCACTGGGGTATTCAGTGGCTTCAGTTGGCGAAAATGCCTTTCAAAATGGAAGTCAAGATAATGCGCTTCGCTCTGTAGCTGGCCGGGTACCAGGTGTAAGTGTAAATTCTACCGGTGGTGCTGGCTCATCTGTGAGTATGATCATCCGTGGAATTTCCTCTTTGAGTGGTGACAATCAGCCGCTTTTCGTAGTGGACGGAGTTCCTATCATCAACTCACTTAATAACATTTCTGAGATTGGAAGTGATAACAAGGTGGATTATGGCAATGCAATTTCAGATTTGAACCCTGAAGACATCGAAAGCATGTCTATCCTGAAAGGTCCAAGTGCAGCGGCACTTTATGGCTCAAGAGCTGGAAATGGCGTGGTGTTGATCACGACTAAATCAGGTAGAAAAGTAAAAGATGTGACGGTGACTATATCTTCAAACACCTTATTAGAAACGCCTTACAAGTACCTTCCCTTCCACAGCAAATTTGCTACCGGCGTAAGACCTTATACTCCTGACAACAATCCTTACCCAGGTGGACAACTGGTCATCGAAGAAGGTTCTTCGGCAGGCGCTGGTCCCGAACTGGACAAAGGATATAATGCTATCCAATGGAATAGTCCGTTGGATGCTAACGGAAATCGAATTCCTACGCCTTTGGTGTCTCATCCAAACAACGTCGCTGACTTTGTCCGTACCGGTGTGACTACTACCAACGGTGTTTCTGTAGCTAACAATAATGAGTTTATCAATTATAGAATTGGCTACACTAATCTCACTAACTGGGGGATCATCCCGAATTCTGACTTTTCTAGAAACAACCTATCAATCAATACTACTTTAAGAATCGATCCGAAATTGACACTTAGCTCAACCATCAATTTCAATCAAACCGGTTCTGATAATAGACCAGCTGGAAATAGAGGTACTAATCCTCTTGAGGCAGCATACAAAGTTTCTCCGCACATAGATATCAATGAGCTGAAATCCTATTGGGTTCCAGGTCAGGAAGGGATTCAACAGAGATCTCAAGCAATTGGAGATTATGACAATCCATATTTCTTAGCCCATGAGGTCAATAATAGCTACACAAGAAATCGTGTGTTTGGCAATTTGGGCTTGGAGTATAAGTTCTCTGATAACTTCAAGGTAAAAGCGAGTTACATGCTCGACATGTATTCGGAGAGAAGAGAATCTAAGATACCTATCAGCTATTCTGGTGATCCAAATGGCGGCTACGGAATAGTCAACTTGGACAGAATGGAAAGAAATGCAGATATCCTTGCGACTTACACCAAGAATTATGACAATTTCCACATGACGCTTTCCGGAGGTGGAAACCTGAGATTTAACAAGAATAATTCCGTGCAGAACTCTACAAAACCAGAAGGTTCGGGTTTGATCGTTCCTGGCGTTTATACACTCAGTAACACCTCTTCTGATAACTTGATTTACACTTCCTCAACTTCAGAGAAAGCTGTCAGCAGTATCTACGGACTTGCCAACTTTGGCTATAGAGACTTGATCTACTTGGATTTCACAGCAAGAAATGACTGGTCTTCCACTTTGCCACAGGCAAATAGATCCTACTTCTATCCTTCAGCCTCTCTCAGCTTGATCCTTAATGAGATGTTCAACATGGGCAGTTCTATAGACATGCTGAAACTAAGAGGCGGATGGGCGCAAGTAGGTAATGACACCGATCCTTACAATCTCTATCAGGTGCTTAGCAACAATGGCGAATGGGATGGACAAACTCGCTTGACTGTACCAGACAACTTGAAGACTCCGGATCTAAAACCAGAAATCTCGACATCCTATGAAGTGGGTTTAGAATTGGCTGCACTTCAGAATCGGTTGAGATTTGATGTTACTTATTTCAACACAGAAAATAAAAACCAGATCCTTCCTGTCACGCTTCCCTCCTCTTCTGGCTTTACCTCAAAGTATGTAAACGCAGGATTGGTGAACAGCAAAGGATGGGAAGTAATGCTGGGCGTAACTCCTGTCAGAACAGAGGATTTCACCTTGGATTTGAGTTTCAACTACTCCAAATTCAGAAGCAAAATCGTAGAGTTGACTGACGATGTAGATGTATTCTATCTATGGTCTGACTCTAGAGGTGGCGCATGGACATTTGTAGGCGACGAGATCGGCGATATCTACGATAGAGGATTGGTGACGGTAGTGGACAAAGAATCTCCATACTTTGGTTATCCAATTCTGGGTGATGACGGAAGCTGGCAGGCAATCAATCAAGCTTCAGCAAAAAATAAAATCGGGAATTTCAATCCTGATTTCCTTGCTGGAATGCAGGTTAATATGAGTTACAAGCGTTTGACTTTGAGTTTGAGTTTCGACATGAGATTGGGCGGAGATTTTGTTTCACAAACCTTCAGATATTCAGAATCAGATCTTAAAACTCAACGTTGGTTGGATGAGCTAATCAATCCTAATGGCCTATCTGGCACTGAACTGAGAGATTATTTGGTAGCAAACCAAGATCAATTTATTACTGATGGAATAAATGTAGTCGGTGGTCTTACAGCAGAAACCGGAGGATTTCCTTTTGAATACAATGTCATTCTTAATGACGGCGTGTTTAATCCTGGTGTAATTGCTCAGTATGATGATAAGGGTGACATCGTAGGGTATACAGAGAATTTGGGTGGCGCAGGCACTAAAATCATTCCTTATGCGGATAACTATCCTTGGAGCTTCTTCAAACCAGCAACTTTCGATGCTTCCTATGTGAAATTGAGAGAAGCTGCGATCAGCTATCAATTGCCAAAAGACGTTGTAAATAAACTCAAGATGAAGTCAATCAACGTGGGAGTTTACACCAGCAATCTGATCCTATGGACAAAGGCCAAAGTAGGAATCGATCCTGAAAATGCTTTCCAGCCTGAAGCAAATGGCAGTTTCAAACAAGGGATAGAGCGATACAATGTTAATCCATGGGTAATTCCTGTAGGTTTCAAAATCAACGCCTCATTCTAATCTGTAATCACTTTTTGGACATCAGAAAATAAAGAATCAACAATGAAAAAACATATCAATTACCTCAGCGCATTGGCAACTAGTGCAATCCTATTGGGATCGGCCACGGCTTGCAAAGACCTGACAGAAACCAATATCAATCCAAATGGCGTGGAATCTACCGCTGTACACCCAAACCTTCTACTGACTACTGTGCTTTCCAACACGGCTAACGCAGAAGTAGATTTGGGTTTTGGCAACATCGCCGGAGTGATGCAGCACACCCAATTGGACGCTTGGTTCAGTTCACATAACAATTATGATTGGAGCAATCAAAGTTGGACGGGGAATTACAGCATTTTGGAAGATATCAAAATGATGGAGCAGCGGGCAGAAGCACTGGATCTACCTTTTTACATAGGTGTAGCCAAAGTAATGGATGCATATCACTTTGCGAGAATTACTGACTTGTGGGGAGATGCTCCTTATTTGGACGCGATTAGCGGTGATCAAGGCAGCTCACAATACCTGCTACCTGCCTTTGATTCTCAGCAGTTGATCTACGAAGGAGTGCTAGAGGAACTGAAAGAAGCAAACAAAATCCTTCAAGCGTTAGGGACTTTCGAGAACACACCTCAAGACATTCTTTTCGAAGGAAATGTGCTAAAATGGAGAAAGTTTGCGAACTCCCTAAGATTGAGAATCTATCTGAGAGTATCTGAGAAAATGCCAGAAATGGCCAGTCAGGGTATTCAGGAAATTATCAGTGATGCAAACCAATTCCCGATAATCACAGAAGAAGCTGATGATGCAGCAATAATTTTCCCTGGAGGTTCTTCCAATACCTCGTGGCCATCCAATACCGAGTTTGACGGATCAAATGGAAGTAACTACCGTAGAATCAAGATGTGCTCTACGTTGGTAGAAGTACTTCAGAGTCTGAATGATAGCAGAATTTCAGTTTGGGCAGAAAAAGTACAAATTCCAATCGTCATTGATGATACTTTGCCTTCCGGCACAGATGAAATCAAAAATGGTAAACGATACATTTCTGCTGATGTAGCTGCTGGCAAGAAGATAGATACGGATACCGAATATGTAGGCATCCCTCCTGCTGTATCCAACACACCGAGTGAATTCAATTTGAACCCAAGTCCAGGTCAGCAATCGTATAACCAACACGTTTCGTTTTTGAGCAAAATGTACCAAGATCCATCTGGCCCATTACTGAAATCCAGATTGCTCAGTGCAGCCGAAGTTCATTTCATCTTGGCAGAGGCGAGCTTGACGGGTCTGGCAAGTGCAGGATCAGCTCAAGAGCATTATGAAGCGGGAATAAAAGCTTCTTTTGAAGCTTGGGGACTTGAAGACGATTACGAAGAATACATTGCAGACAAGGCGGCTTTCAATAATTCATTGGAGCAGATCATCTCTCAAAAGTGGATTGCTAGTTGGTCCGCAGCTACAGAAGCTTGGTTTGATTTCAGAAGAACAGGCTTGCCAAAATTAACTGCAGGCCCAGCCGCCAACAGAAACGCTTTGCCTATCAGATTCTATTATATGCAGGATGAGTTGACGATCAATGAGAAAAATGCAAGTGCTGCTGTGAGCAAGTTGGAGACAACTCAATTCTCGCAAGCAGATGAAAATAACAGTGCATGGTCAAAATTCTGGTTGCTTCAGGGCACTGGAAAACCATGGTAAAAATAGTATCCGGATTTATGGTTTTCGGATAATAATCTAATCTTTTTTGACGAGAAAACAGGCTGCCCCAATTACTTGGGAGCAGCCTGTTTGTTTTTGGTCGAGTGAGTAAAAGATCCTACTCGATAGGAAGTGCTATAGCGTCTGCTGACTTGAAGCAACACTCTCGGTGATAACTTTGCGGAAAATTCGGTTAAAAAAAAAGTCATAAAAAAACCCGGCCGAAGCCGGGTTTTAGGGTGATGTGAACAACTTTTCACAAACTCCTCATTTGAATATTGCCCCTAAAGACAACACCCGACACGGTATAAGGAAAACCGTTATCGATCTTCAGTTGAGCCAGAAGTACTACTTCCTTTCCTAACTCAAATTTCCGCTGACTGTTTTCAAATCAAAATCGGAATATATCTTTATTCCAAAATTCCTTAATGAACCTTCAAATTCTGTAATCAGCCGTAGGTATGATTCTCCTACGATGTAGTTTTCTGAATAAACCTTCAGTCTAAAATCACTTAGTAAATCCAATGAATCGATTTTACCAGATCTCAACTTCTAGAGAAGGATCTCCTATCAATTTCTGGACTAATGGACTAATACTACTCACGAATAAACTAGCAAGAAGCTAATGAAGTAAAAACTACAGGTAGAACTTATAACACTGATGTTAAAAATTTAATTCGCTTCTATTTAATAAACAGATGGTAATACAGAATAAAATACTGATATATAATTATAACTACTCTGCATGCGTACAAACATACACCCCTATAAGTTTTTTTGTTCCGTGATCAATTATTACTTGATCTAGATCAAATCAAAAGGAACAATTAGTAAGCAGAATTAGACATGAAATGAGAATTAATCACTTCCAAAACTTCGAAGGATCACTATGTACATGTAGATATTTTAGGATTTCAATCAATAGAGACGGACTTTAATACATCTCTAGCAAATCCATTGAAGACGGATTACATTGAACATTCCTTCAACAAAATTTTTATAAATGATCGCCGATACACCAAAACCACCCTATATCGCAGTGATTTTTTTCGAATATCAGAACTGAAGCAGAAGATGGATATGCTGAAACCGCAGTAGAAATGATCCGATTGGCGGAGGAGCAAGAAGGGTATCTAGGAAATGAAAGTGTAAGAGATGGTTTGGAAATTACCATTAGTTACTGGTCAAATCTAGATTCAATCCGTAATTGGAAGCAACAGACTGATCACCTCCTTGCTCAGCGAATGGGAAGGGAAAAATGGTATTCAGCCTATAAAACCAGAATTTGTCGAGTGGAGCGGGATTATGAATTTTCGACTTCCGATAGTTAATTTCTGGTAGGAGATTTCTGGTAGACTTTTCCCGCTTTTAAAGTCTATTCGTAAGTATTGGTTAAATCTCATAGTAGAAAATGGGCATAAAAGAACCCTTTAGAATAGATCAGATTTTACATACTGACGTATTCTAAAGGGTTTAAAATCTTACTTCTAATACTTCAAGTCTAACTACTAAAAAGCATAACCAAGTCCAACTCCGGCAAATAATGGCATAAATCCTTTGTTATTAAAAATAGGATTCAAATTCACTTTCCACATAAAACCGCCATCAGTTGGCATTCTGCGGTAGCCAAAATTCAACACGCCCATGACCGATGGAGATCCATCTATTTCCAAGATAAAACTAGTTCCAGAACTACCATCATTAGAACTATTACATATATAATTGCCATTGGAATCATAATAGCAACTCTCATAATAATAGTTATTGTTTTTAAAAGCTAAGAAAGTCGCACCAAAACCCAATTCAAAAAAATTATTTCCCTTACCGTATAACTTATTCGCCATCACCGGCAAGGAAAAAAATGAATTTCCCTCAATGGAATAACCACCAAAACCAACTCTCATTCCCCACGAGTCCATCTTAGTTTCATCAAAACGGAAATCATAATTAAAACTATAGGGCAAGCCAGCGCCTCCTAATTCTACAAAAAATGTCTGAGTCGATGGTTTAGTTTCAGACTCTTGAGCCATCACAAATTGGCTACCTAATAGCAAAAGGAATACAAGGATTACATGTTTCATAAATGTTGGTTTAAGATTTATTAATGCGAATTAACACAATTCAGGCTTAAATGATGTTTAGATTTGATTAAATTTTACTGTTTAATTAGTTTTCACATTTTATAAAAAATGTCAGTTTCACTCGTATGAATAGCTTTTTTAAAATAAATCGTATAAAAATGACAGTAAAAATTCTTTCTGCATATGTGTCCATGTTGGTTCTAATAGCCTGTATAGCCGACCCAGAAACAAATCCTTTTGGAGAATGTGGCGGGCCAAGAAAAGCAAATGCAACAGATATAAGTTTTGTCTCCGAGCCATCTAAAAATAATAAAAATGCTACTGAATCGGATACGGTGAAATTTGAGGAGTTTAATATTTTTTTGATAATTGGCGCAGAATTCATTGCAGAAGCTTCCAATACCAATAGTTTTCCTGGATCTGCTTACGCTCTTTCCTGTGCACCAAAATTGGATTTTCAAAACATTTCGAGCATCTCAATTTCATTACTCTCGTCTTATGGAAGTAAAAAATCTGGTACAAATATTTCAGATCTTATCACATTGAATGATAAAGTAAAACTCTAGGATATGAAGGACTTTTCTGACTCCATGGGTCAATACCGACTTAAAATTGATATCCAACCAGAGAACAAATCTCAATTTCAAACTAAAACCACTTTAAAACTTAAAGATGGCACTGAGAAAATTTTTGAATCAACATCACCAGTACTTTTAACCAATTGATTTTATGCTACGGAAAATACTATTAGGAATTTTTGCCGCTGCAATGGTGCTAGCCATCGTTTACATGCTGGGGCCAAAATTGAAGAATCAAGAAATAACCATAGAATCCCCTGAGGTACCGACTAGACTAGCAGAATTGCAAAGCTACATACATCAAAGAGAAGATACTGTGATTGGCCTGAAGCCTGGAAATGAAGCCTATATCGTTTGGGCGGATAGTCTAAATAAGAGAAAAACTCCCTACTCTATTGTCTATATCCATGGATTTGGCGCTAGCCCTATGGAGGGAGATCCAGTTCATAGGTTTCTCGCGTCCCATTTCGGAGCCAATCTCTTTGTAACCAGACTTCCTGATCATGGTATCAAGCGAGAAAATGGAATGGAATACATGAGCCCACAGGCACTAGCATACGCTGCTGGCGAAGCTTATCAAATCGGAAAAAGTCTTGGCGATGAAGTGATCGTAGTCGGTACATCTATGGGGGGAGCCTTGACCTTGCTTTTGGCAAGCCAGCAACCTGATATCAAAGCTGTGGTAGTTTATTCTCCAGCGATTCGTGATTACGGCGAGAAACTCTCCGCGTTTTTTAATCCGTGGATGAAGAAGCTTATGGAAATGACCATGATGCAAAATAAAATGATTCAACAGCCTCGAGAAGGTGAAAAAGCGATGTACTGGTCTGAAGATTATCATATCAATGCGTATGAAAGTCTGGCAATCCTTATGTACAGTAATATGAATCAAAACACATTCGAGAAAATTAAGCAACCCTTATTTTTAGGATATTATTACAAGGATAATGAAGCTCAAGACGACGTTGTCTCAGTACCTAAAATGAAAGAAATGTTTGAGCAGATTTCTACTCCAGCAGCAATGAAGCGGGAAAAAGCATTTCCAAATGCCGGAGATCACGTGATCGGAAGTTCTATCACCTCTGGAGACTGGGAAGGTGTACTTTTCAGCACAATTGATTTCTTAGAAAATGTAGTGATGATTCCTGCTAAGCCTGAATTTCAGAATAAAGTAGATGAGCTGCTGCAGGTGCAGGACTCCATGGGAAAAATCGACTAGGAAAGGAAAAAGACCAAGCGATCAAAACTTGGTCTTTTATTAGATTATTCTCGCCACTGAGAGCTTTTAGATTTAAGCGGGAGTAGCAATTCTGATTTTATTTGTTCTGATTATCTGCTTTTCTGGCTGTGACAATATAAGCATTATAAAACGAGGTCCACTCTTGGATTGATGCCGCTTCGGTCACCCGTCTTCGGTCTTACAGCCTTTAAAACAAAGAAAATATGGCTGCTGGTATCTTTGAGCGATATTTATATTGTTTATTCTGTATCACTCAAACTTAGCTCTGAATGGTTCGGCTGGTAAATCTAGGTTGTTTACCAGATTCACCACAGGATTGTCTGCCCATGCATAGCGAATCTCTCCAGCCTCTATTCCTTCAGGAAGCATAATTTTCACCGTTTCCTTGTCAGAAATTGAGCCTAAAACTGGTTGGAAGTCACCTTTTTCATTTCCTAGAATAAAGCTATTCACCGAATCTCCTTCGTTAAGCTTTAGTCCTTCACCAGTAGATTTAAACTTGATAATCAGCTCATTCCCCTGTCTAGAAAGTGAATCAAATTGGGGCCCAGAAGCTAGGATTTTCTCATCATAAGCAACCTTTCTAGCCTGTAGCCAAAGTCGTTCTCCTACATCTTTCTTGTTTTTAGGATGTATATCTCCTTCTTCTCCAATATCGATGATCGTTGCCATTCCAGTCTTTGGGAGCTCCAATGTCTGAGTCTGAGCTTCTCTTAAAAATGCCCAATCACTTTCTGGCTGTACTTCTTTTCGCTCCATGAAGTTGGCTAGCTGTACAAAAAGAAAAGGGAAATCACCCAATCCCCAATCCTTACGCCAGTTGGTAATCATGGTCGAGAAAAGCACCTTATATTCCTCATGACGACCCGCATTACTTTCTCCCTGATACCAGATTGCACCTTTTATAGTATACTTGGTAATCGGAAAAATCATCGCATTGTACATCATACCCGGCATCCAGTTATACCATTCTACTTTTGGAAGATTTGGCTCTACAGTTGAATTAGAGTAGCTCCAAGTCCCCTCCAACGATGTTTTCTTACCTGACTGAAGCAAATACATCTCATCAGTATTCCCGATGCTTGGCTGATTATTCCACGTATTGATAGCGCGAATAGTCAATACATTAGTTCCTTTAATCAATAAATCTGCTGGAATCTCCATTTCCGGTACAGCCGTGCCCCAGTTTTTATAATACAACAGTTTTCCATTCAGGTACACATAAGCCATTTGCTCGATGTTTGGCAAGTGAAGGCTTACCTTCTCAGTACTTGCAAGTGTGAATTTCTTCCGAACCCAAGCGATATGCTCCAGCGGGTTACCTTGAGGTAAGTTGACTTTTCTCCAATTGGAATCATCATACGAGATCATCGCAACTTTCAATGCCACAAGTGAATCTGGTTTGATAACCATGGAATCGCGCATTTGACGATTCGATTCATTCTCTTTTAGCTTTTCATCCCAACTAACTTTCTTTGTGACCACATCAGTGGCTTGTTCTTTAAACGAGCCTTCCATTTCTGACAAGATCTCTGCATCTGTCCATCCTTCCACCGGCGTTCCTCCCCAGTTGGATTCTATGATTCCCACAGGCACTTTCTTTTCCTGATTATTTCGCTTCGCAAAAAACCATGCTACCGCCGAGAAATCTTTCATATTCACCGAATCAGCTACTTTCCACTCACCTCCTACCACATCCACTAGCTTCACTGCACTATAGGAATTGGGGATTTTAAAAAACCGAATCTCAGGATTTCCACCTGCTGCAAATTCCTTTTCTGCTCCAATAACTTGAGATTTCAGCCTCCACTCCATATTTGACTGGCCACCAGCCACCCACACATCGCCTACATAGACATCATTGATTTTTTGCTTATTCACTTCTAGCACGAAAGGGCCGCCAGCTGATAGATTGGGCAATTTCAGTAGCCATGTACTATCTTCTTCCACAGTTCCGCTAGTCACTGCGCCAGCCAAGCTTACGCGAATATTTTCACCCGGAACCCCTTTTCCCCAAAAGGAAATAGCTGCATCCCGCTGCACTACCATCCCATCTCCAAAGAGCTTAGGCAAGGTAACCTGAGAATCAAATTTTGAGGACTCACAAGAAAATAGAATAAAAAGGGCGAATAGTTTCCAGGTATGTTTCATAGGGCTTGTTAATACTTATGGGAAATTGCCTAAAAAATCTGAAACATCTATACCTAATGATGCCAATAGAATGATTTCTCCAAATAAACAGGAAGGGAAACAGGATACCGAAGCCTAAAATTCAGGACTTATCTTTATTCGGTAACAGCCACATTTACGAAGTAGTAATGAAGTGGCTACACATAAAACACAAACTGAATAGCTGCAATTCTTATAAATTCTAAATTCAATCAAGAACACACTTCTACTGGGATGGTCAACCGGGAATTTCAGATTAAAGGACAGAGAAACGTCATGATTTTGAAACTTATTGATTAATGGCTTCCAATGAATTGGTTAAATAGGCGAACGGCGCATTCCAGTTAAAAGCAATTTCATTGGATGCATAGCTACAGCTTTCGTCAGTGTAGGACTCATCAGCAAAGGAACTGGTGTAAGTACATCCATCTTGCTTTCCAGGATTTGGGTCCCCAACGATGCAACCTGCTAATGGTGGCAAATCTGGTCTAGACTCAGACAGTCTATGATGAGGATGCAATGGAGTTTTGCTTCCAAAACCTGTGACATAGGAATATCCAGTGGCATTTCTTCCTAATATATAGATCAGGTTGTCAAAGGCCCCTTCCAAGAAGACATGTTCATTGCTTTGCTTATAAGCGTAAAGCAAGAGTATTCCTTGATTTGCTGCCACAGCATTTGAACCCCATATGAAATTCTTTCACTCCCCTAGAAAACTCCTCATTTTCAGGATCGTAAATATCATAAATCCCATTCACACTTTTAACCCAAAGCTTATCGCCTGGCTCTACAAACATCTTGAGGATGTTATTTTGGGAGATTGAAGTTAAATCTTTTGAATTCAAAAAAATCTTCGTGCGAGTACCGTCGTACCGATACAAACCATAAGCAGTGCCGTACCACATCATGCCATCGGCATCCCTGACCCTACTCAGAACATTGGAATTGGACAAACCCAAACTTTCATCAAGGTTTCGAAATACCAGTTTTTCTACTTCATTCTGACCACAAACTGACCCATACCAAAGCATCAACAAACTTACTATTCCACTTACCAAAAATCCTTTCATACACCAGTAACTATAGGAGTCAAATTATGAGAATTGAAGGAAACATCCCGTTTCCATACCGAAATTTCAGAAATGCACTTCTTTTTTTTCACTAAAAAAGTCCGATTGAAGCATCTCAATCGGACTTTTAAAAATAATTTATAAAAGATGCTTAGATAAATCTGTTCAATAGATTTTCAAAGTACTCTTGCTTACCGCTAATCTGAAGTGGCTCACCTACTTCAGCAGCATAGTTTCTCAAATCTTCAAGTGTAAGATTTCCTGTTTCGAAAGACTTTCCTTTACCAGAATCGAAGCTCGCATAGCGATTCTTTCTTCTTTCTAGGTAATCAGATTTATCCAATATATCCTGAGCGATCAGCATACCTCTAGCAAATGCATCCATACTTCCGATATGGGCATGGAACAAGTCATCCATGTCTGTAGAGTTTCTTCTGATTTTCGCATCAAAGTTCACTCCGCCACCTTGGATACCCGATGATGTCAACAACACGAGCATCGCTTCTGTCATTTCCTGTAAATTCATCGCAAACTGATCAGTATCCCAGCCGTTTTGGTAGTCACCTCTGTTAGCATCGATACTTCCAAGCATGCCTGCATCAGCACAAACTTGCAATTCGTGTTGGAATGTATGCCCTGCCAACGTAGCATGGTTTACTTCGATATTCAATTTGAAATCCTTGTCCAGTCCGTGCTGTTTCAAAAAGCCAATTACAGTAGCAGCATCGTAATCATACTGGTGTTTAGTTGGTTCCATTGGCTTAGGCTCGATGAAGAATGTTCCTTTGAAACCATTCTTTCTAGCATAGTCACGGGACATGGTTAAGAATTGAGCTAGATGCTCAGTCTCACGCTTCATGTCCGTGTTAAGCAAAGACATGTAGCCTTCGCGGCCACCCCAGAACACGTAATTCTCGCCATCCAATGCAATAGTCGCATCGATCGCATTTTTCACTTGAGTTCCTGCCCATGAAACCACGTTGAAATCTGGGTTGGTGGACGCTCCGTTCATGTAGCGGGGATTGCTAAATACGTTTGCAGTTCCCCAAAGCAATTTCACACCAGTATCTGCCTGCTTTTGCTTAGCATACTCTGTGATGATTTGCATTCTTTTCTCATACTCGCCCAGCGTAGGGCCTTCATCGATCAAGTCAATATCGTGGAAGCAATAATAAGGTGCTCCGATTTTAGTGATGAATTCGAAAGCTGCATCCATTTTGTCTTTAGCTCTTTGAATAGGATCAGCAGCTGCATCCCAAGGGTGAATGATGGTGCCAGGCCCGAATGGATCTCCACCAGTACCGCAGAAGGAATGCCAGTAGGCAATCGAAAATCTGAAGTGCTCCTTCATGGTTTTCCCTGCGATTATACGATTTTCATCGTAATATCTAAATGCAAACGGGTTATCGCTTTCTTTACCTTCGAAAGGGATTTTATCAATTGAAGAGAAATAAGTTTTTGACATGTTTACTGTGGTTTATTTGGCATTTATAGGTTTGAAATTCTATTATAAATTCATTTTTTGGATTGCTTCCAGATGATTTTTCCAAGTGGAATATACTTCTTCATACGGCTCATAGAAATGCTCATTAGGCTCCACTGTTTCCAATAATTCCAATCCTGCAAAAGCCTCCGATTCGTTCGCAAATACTCCGGCTCCAATACCAGCGCCCCTTGCAGCTCCTTGTGCTCCGTCTGTGTCATACAATTCCAGCACAACTTTATTCATATGAACAAACGTCTTGCGGAAAACTGGGCTAAGGAACATGTTTGCTTTGCCGGCTTTGACAGTCTTGAGATCTAGTCCCATTTCTTGCATGATTCGAAAACCAAAGGTAAGCGCCGAAACGATTCCTTCTTGAGCCGCGCGAATCATATGTCGCTTGTCATGCTTGAGTAGATCCAAACCTAGCATATGTGCTCCTACATGCTGATTCTGCAAGATACGCTCTGCTCCATTTCCAAAAGGAATGAAAGTCAGACCTTCAGAACCAATAGGAGCTGATCCTCCAAGGTTGTTCATCTCATCATAATCTATATGAGCTGCCCCCATGATTTTCTTCAGCCAGCTATTCAGAATACCTGTTCCGTTCACACAAAGCAGCACGCCATAGGACGGTTTTTCAACTGAGTGATTTACGTGTACAAAAGTATTCACTCTAGACAAAGGATCATGAAGTGGCTTATCTGAAACTCCATAAACAGTACCCGAAGTACCAGCTGTAGTCGCCAGTTCTCCTGGTTTTAACGCCTGAAGTGAAAAAGCATTGTTTGGCTGATCCCCAGCACGGTATGAAATAGGAATACCCTCTTCCAATCCCGTGACTTCAGAAGCAAATGCAGAAACTCTACCTTGAATAGAATAAGAAGGCACCACGTCAGGAATCCATGATTTGGAGATCTGATAGTTATCAAGAACCTTATTACTCAAGCCATTTTTCTGAAAATCCCAGAATATACCTTCTGACAAACCAGTTTCAGAAGTGAAAATCTCCCCAGTCAATCTCATAGCGATGAAATCTCCCGGAAGCATCATTTTATGAATTTTAGCAGCGAGTGCAGGCTCATTTTCTATTACCCAGCGAAGCTTTGATGCAGTGAAATTCCCAGGGGAATTTAGCAGGTTTTTTAGACAATACTCTTCACCTAATTCTCTGAATGCCTTTTCTCCAATACCTACAGCGCGGCTATCACACCATATAATGGAAGGTCTCAGGACATTTTGATCCTCATCCACCAATACCAATCCATGCATCTGGTAAGCGATGCCTATTCCTTTCAATTCGCCCTTCTTCACTGCAGTCTTGCTGAGTACATAGCGGATAGAATGCTGCACATACTTCCACCAGGTTTCTGGATCCTGCTCGGCCCACCCTTTTTCAGGGGAATCTATGCTCATTTCCTCTTCAGGAAAAGCCTTGGATAATAAAGATTTGCCAGAATCTGCATCAAGCAGGGAAGTTTTGACAGAGGAGCTCCCAATGTCAATTCCTAATAATAAACGTCTCATTTAATGTGTTTTTACCAGAATACGATATACAAAGCGGCAGTGATACCCAATATCAAAATAGCTCCGATTTTAAAAGCTGTACTCGTACTGAACAGTTCTTTATCTATCGTAATACTATTTGGATGATCTTTTCCTTTGCCTTCTACCAAAGAAATAATAATCATCAAAGCTGCCAAAATCAAGAAAACAACTCCCATTCTATCAATGAATGGCAAAGCAGGGAAAATAATCTTCAAGACGACAGAAAGAGGAATACTCAACGCAGCACCTGTCAGTGCAGCATTTGAAGTTGTCTTCTTCCAGAATACTCCAAAGAAGAAAATCGCAAATACGCCTGGGCTAATAAAACCTGTGTATTCCTGTATAAACTGAAATGCCTGATCTAACTCCCCAAGAGCAGGAGCTACGACAGATGCAATAACAAATGCAACTACTGCTGTGATTCTACCTACACGAACCTGCTTAGTCTGGCTTGCATTCTTATCAAAGTGCTTATTGAAAATATCCATGGTGAAAATAGTAGAAGTACTATTAGCCATAGATGCTAGAGAGGATACTATCGCTGCCGTCAGAGCCGCAAAAGCAAGTCCTTTCAAGCCTACTGGAAGTAATTGTAAAAGCGTAGGATAAGCTCTATCAGATTTGATCAAACCTGTAATTGGATCTTTCATAGATTCAATAAAGCCTGTATCTATGCCGTTTTCGACAATTACATATGCCGCAATACCCGGAATCACCACGATCAAAGGCATCAACAACTTTAAGAATCCAGCGAAAATCATCCCTTTTTGGGCTTCATCCAGACTCTTTGCTGCCAAGGCTCTTTGTGTAATGTACTGGTTAAATCCCCAGTAACTAAGGTTAGTGATCCACATACCTCCTACCAAAACAGATATGCCCGGAAGATCCAGATATGCGTCACGAGTTCCCCCAGCACCATCAGGTATCATCATCTCACCTTTGGATAATATCATAGAAAAGTGTCCCGGAACTTCTCTGCGAAGTAAATTCAACCCATCCCATGCATCTCCTGAACCAACCATCTGAAGTGCAATGTAAGTAGTGGCTAAACCACCGGCAATCAGGAAAACTACCTGAATTACATCTGTCCATGCCACAGCTTTCAGTCCTCCATAGATAGAATAAAGCATAGCGAAAGCTGCTAATCCTGCTATTCCGTATCCCAGAGGAATATCCATAATTGTATTTAAACTTAAAGCACCTAAGTACAATACTGAAGTTAAATTCACGAATACATAAAGCAACAGCCAGAATACGGCCATCGTCGTTCTTACACGCGAATCATATCTATCTGCCAAAAAACCTGGCATGGTGTAAATTCCCTTTTTAATATAAATAGGCAAGAAAAATATCGCTACTACTAGTAATGTAACAGCTGCCATCCACTCGTAGGTAGAAATAGCTAGTCCAAGTGCAAATCCAGAGCCTGACATCCCTATAAACTGCTCAGCCGAAATATTGGAAGCAATCAGAGATGCGCCTACAGCCCACCAAGGGAGAGCTTTAGAAGCAAGAAAATAATCAGAGGAGTCTTTGATGTGTCCTTTTTTCTCTCTGGACACGAATAATCCCATCCCGACGATGAGCAGACAGTAGCCTATAAATACGGCTAAGTCTAAAGGTTCTAAAAGCATAAATTGTTAGGTTAGGTTTAGGGCAGTTAGTTTGGGTAAACGACTAATCTTTTTAGAATAGGCCGTTAAAGATAATATTTTCAAGAGAACGACTATAATAAAAATCACCTATTTAAAAATCAGTCGAATATTTGTTTCAATAACAAGATGGGTTCAGTGGAAAATATCTTGTCTTTATAACTCTCCAAGTAACTGACTCCTGATGAGTTAGTGATAAAAACTTGTTCGGCATCATATAATTCTCCCAGATTAAACTCACCTATTAAAATAGGAATATTCTTTGACTCCAAATACTCAATAAGAACCTGACGGCTTATCCCGTTTATACACCCGCAACTAATGGAAGGCGTAAAGTATGTTCCGGACTTCACCCAGAAGATATTAGCACTACTTGCTTCAGAGATATACCCTCGATGATCTAACAGTACAATTTCATCCAATCCTCTTTCAGTTTTTTCTTTATTCGCCATAATATATGGTAGAGAATTTAAGGTTTTAAACCTCGACCAGCTACTGGGAAAGAGTTGTACATCCTTAGAAACATCTACATACTTTTTAATTTGAGGGGCTGAGGTTGCCGATGCTATTTGGAGTATTTGGTTGACGGCAGATTCCTCTGGAGTATATTTCCCAGCACCGGCACGAAAAACACTCCATCGAATGCGCTTTCGTTCACCTGACACATCTCTTTCCAAAAGAGCCAGGAGTTCGTGTGAATTGATCATCGAACTATCCATTCCTAAGACCTTCATTCCACCCGTCAAACGCTGCAAATGTTTATCAAAAAAGCGTACGTGATTCTGATCCCAAACCATGGTCTCAAACAGTCCATCCCCATAACTCACAGCACGGTTGGGCAACTTTATAGTATCTTCACAGAACCAAGTTTCGCTAGAAGATGATTTTTGAAAGATTGTTTCGATTTCGTTCATAAAACTGTTCATAATCGGTCAGATGAAGACATTGTTTAGAAATTAACATGTTAAACTATGTAAACATGCCGCCATTTAAATCGATTCTGTACACTAAAAATTAATTATTGCACGAAATCAAAGGAACGATTTTACCTTAGCATCAAAATTGGAACAATAGACTCAAATGGCAAATAAAAGTAGCATTTTTGATATGATCGGGCCAATAATGATAGGCCCATCCTCCTCCCATACCGCAGGAGTAGTGAGAATCGCTAGAGCTGCGGTACGTATTTTGGGAGGAAAACCTGAGGATGCTTCTATTACTTTTTATAATTCTTTTGCCAGAACATACGAAGGACATGGAAGTGACAGAGCCATAGTTGGTGGTTTAATGGATTTTAAAACTGACGATGCGAATATTAAAAATGCGCTAGAAATAGCTAAAGAAAACGAATTTACTTATCGATTTAAATCAATTGCCAATTCATCCATTCATCATCCCAACACAATAAAACTTAACCTGAGAAAAGGTGACAGAATCGTAGAAGTCGTAGGAGAAAGTTTGGGTGGCGGAGTAATCAACATCTCCGAAGTCGATGGATTCGTGGCAAATTTTTCTGCCGCTGATCATACACTTATTATAAAAGCAAAGGATATTTCAGGAGCCATAGCGTTCATTTCTGCTGTGATCGCTCAAGAAAAAACGAACATTGCAACCATGTCTGTATCTAGGAAGGGCAAGCACGACCTTGCATGCCATGTGATAGAAATGGACTCTGGAATACAAGAGATCACGTTGAGTTATCTCAAATCTTTACCTTGGATTACCGAATTAATATATATTCCTGACATAGATCTTTAACTACAACTATGAGAAAATTTCTACTAAGCTTTGCTTTAGCAGCTGGGTTTGGTTTTTCAACTTTTGCTCAAGAAACTGTGATTCCTTCTGGTCCATTAGACTTGGAGACTGCTGTTGCCATTGCTTTGGAAAACAACCTGACGCTGAAAAGAAGCGAACTAAATCAGCTTTTAAACGAAGCAACACTAATGCAGAATCAGGGTCAGCGTTACCCAACTCTTTCTACTGGAGTAAGCTCTGGATATAGATGGGGAAGATCTATTAACCCAGTAACTAACCTTTTTGAAACGGCACGTATTGGTAATATTAACGTCTCTGGTTCATCGAACGCAACAATTTTCGCTGGCAACCAAATCAATAATTCCATCAAGCAGTCAAAAGTGGATTTGGAAGCTGGATTATATACTATTGCTGCAACTAAAAATGATATTACGTTGAATATCATTAATTTATTTATCAATGTAGTCTTTAACAGAGAACAGGTAAATGTTTCTGAAAACCAGTTGTCAACAAGTAAGGATCAGTTAATTCGTACCACAAAACTAGTCGATGCCGGTTCTTTGCCCTTATCTGACCAACTGGATGTGCAGGCACAAAATGCAACCAATGAGGTGAATGTGATCAATGCGAAAAATAATTATAACATCGCTAAATTAAATCTTGCCCAGTCCTTACAGATTCCATATACGCCAGAATTTTCAGTAATTGAACCTGAATTTGAAATCAACGAGATGCTTATGTCTTCTGAAAGTCCACGGGACATCTACCTAAAAGCAGTGGAAACGATGCCTGAAATTAAAGCAGCTCAAGCCAATATTGAAAGTGCAGAATATGGTGTCAAGCTTGCCAAAGCAGGTTACTATCCTTCTTTAGGTATTGGAGCAAATATTTTCTCCAATTATGTAGATAAGTCCTTTGGTACAGAAAAACCGACGTTTATAAATCAGTTGGATAACAACCTTTCTGAAGCAGTAAATCTTCAATTGAGCATACCCATATTTTCTAGGCTGAACAATAAAGCGAGTGTCCAACGTGCAAGAGTTCAAAAACAGATCAGCGAGGTTGCAGCCCTAGAAACTGAAAATCAACTAAGAAATGATATAGAAACTGCTTACAATAGTGCATTAGCATCCCAGTTGACCTATGAAGCTTCTCTGATACAGGTAAAATCTTTGAGGGAAATCTTCAGAATAGCACAGCAGCGCTTCGACCTTGGAGCAATCAACTCGGTAGATTATCAGATTGCCCAAAACAATCTTTTCAACGCACAAGCAGATTTATTAAACGCTAAATACACGTACATTTTCAGAGTAAAAGTTCTTGATTTTTACCTGGGCAACCCAATTAATCTTAATTAAACCATGGCCAACAAGAAATCAAATAAGCTATTGTATTACCTCCTTGGAGGAATAGTAGCCCTAGTTATTTTTGCAGTAATCGCTAAAAATGCAGGCTGGGTAGGCGGAGACAAGGAAACTCAAGTGGAAGTCACTACCGTAAAAAGAGTGACAATAATAGAAAAGGTAAGTGCATCTGGAGAGATTCAACCTGAAGTAGAGGTAAACCTAAGCCCGGATGTAGCTGGTGAAATCATTTCACTTAATGTAAAAGAAGGTGATTCTGTGGCTGCTGGTATGCTGCTAGTAAAAATCAGACCTGACAACTTTATCTCAGCATTGGATCGAACCAAAGCTAACTTCAATCAGCAGGAAGCTAACTTATCACAATCCCGTGCATCCTTGCAGCGATCAGAAGCTCAGTACACACAAGCAGATCTAAATTTCAATAGACAAAAAATCTTATATGAGCAGAAAGTAATTTCTGATGCCGATTTTGAGCAAGCTCAAGCGACTTATATCACCTCTCAAAAAGACTTAGAGGCAGCAAAGCAAAGTGTTCGTGCTTCGGAATTTGTCGTAAAAAGCTCTCAGGCCTCGGTAGATGAAGCTTCTGAGAACTTGAGGTTGACCAATGTTTATTCACCTGTAAGCGGAATTGTATCTAATCTTTTGGTAGAGCAAGGCGAACGTGTGGTAGGAACACAGCAAATGGCTGGCACGGAAATGTTGACCATCGCAGACCTTTCTAAAATGGAAGTTCGAGTAGATGTCAACGAAAATGATATTGTAAGATTGAGCTTGGGAGATACCACTATTATTGATGTCGATTCATACAATTATACAGGCAAAACATTCAAAGGAGTGGTGACAAGTATCGCTAACACTGCTAATGTGAAAGCATCATCAGATGCTGTAACTGAATTCAAAGTAAAAATCAGAATCTTGAATGACTCCTATCAAGAATTGGTGGATGAGGGTAAAAAATACCCTTTCCGTCCAGGAATGACAGCTTCTGTTGAGATCCTTACAAATTCTAAAAACAATGCACTTTCTGTTCCTCTAGCGGCAGTTACTACAAGAGAACATAAGCAAGATACACTGGTGGCAGGTGCTACCCGATCTAAGGAATTGGTATTCGTAAATGATGGCGGTGTTGCCAAATTGAAAGAAATCACAACGGGTATCTCAGACTTCCAGAACATCGAAGTTTTAGAAGGATTAACCGAAGGCGAGCAAATCATCAGTGGACCATACTTCATCGTAAGTAAAGACCTAAAAGAAGGTGATAAAATAGCTCCTGTAGAAGGTAAAATAATGGCTGTTAAAAAGGATTAATATAAAAGTAGAGGCGAATGCTTATCCGCCTCTACAAACAATCCAAATAAAAAAGGCCTGTGAATTCAATTCACAGGCCTTTTTTATTTGGTTGAGGAGGAATAATTATTCATCCTTACCATTTTTTCAGTTGAGCATAGATCAGGTGAAGAGGGAAGCCCATCACGTTATAATAAGAACCTTCAATCCGCTCCACTCCCATAAATCCTATCCATTCCTGGATGCCGTAAGCTCCAGCTTTATCCATTGGTTTGTACTGATGAATGTAGTGCCAGATTTCCTCTTCCTCCAGAAATCTGAAAGTCACACTCGTTTCATCTTCCAAGGTAATTTGTCTGGCTTTATCTCTGAAAGTAACAGCGGTCATCACTGAGTGAGTTGAGCCCGAAAGACTCTTTAGCATATCAAATGCTTCGCCATCTGTATTAGGCTTGCCCAAAACGCGCCCGTTCGCAATCACGACCGTATCTGAAGTGATGAGAATTTCATTCTCAGCAAGTTGATCTGTATAAGATTCTGATTTCAACTTTGAGAGATAAGCGGCCACATATTCAGCCTGTATTTCCTTTGGGATGGTCTCATCCACCGAATTAACTCTTACTTCAAAGGCTATTTCTAATCCCTTCAATAATTCTTGACGTCTAGGGGAATTAGAGGCGAGTATAATTTTCTTATTGGTTAGATTACTCAAAAAAGGGTCCATAGTCATAATCAAATTCATCTTGTTTAATACTGGCGAAAAGCAATCCGCCTAGTGCTTTTGGATAGAAATAGGTGGATTTCTGAGGCATCACTTCACCGCTTCTACACACTTCTAATACTTGCTCCATGTCTAATTCTCGCGTAATGACAGCGAAACTGGCTTTGCCGGAGCGAACTTCTTGAAAGCACTTGGAGAAATTACGTTCATAGACAATTTGATCTGAGTTTCTTTGATCAGCGACTGGAATATCCAAGATTCTCGCAAACAACACCTCATGAAGTACAGCCAAATCAAGCTTTCTGATACTTTCCTGTAAATGCTGATTGATCTGATCTATCTTTCCCGCTTTCAAATGCAAGGTATAGCTCTCCTCTCCCATTACTAACCCAAAGGTATGAGGTTTATGAAAAGCGTAAGTACCCAGCTCTTCAGGATCAGCAAATTTTTTCACGTCAAACCATTCTTTGAGCTTTTCCAGCAATGAATCTAGCGACATTTCTAATCCATAAAATAAACGATGAGTTGGAAGAATTTTAAGGTGATTTCCACTGGTATTTGTGAGATACATCAGATGATAATCATACCCTTTCCAGCGCGAGTCAGGCAATTTTCCCTGCATTGACTTTCGGTATTCTATAGCTCCTTCGAGTCGATGATGTCCATCCGCTAAGATTACCTGCTTGCCTTTCAACACTTTCATAAAATGACTGATAACCTCAGGATCTTGAATCACTGCAGCCACTTCTCTCACTCCCTGATAATCTTCTAGCTCGTATAATGGATTGGCGATAGCCTCGTCCATGTATTTCTCTAGCTGCTCATCAGTATCTTCATATAAACCATGTGTGGGACTGGCCTGAATTTCCGTTTGTCTCAATAATTCGATTCTGTCATTCACCGCAGAAACGATCGTATTCTCATGCCTCAAAATAATTTGATCGCTCCATTCATAGGCTTTTATCTGCGCAATAAATCCTTTTCTACAGCGCTCACTATGCTCTCCCGGTAAGCGGAAATATTGATAATACACATAGATTCCTGGTCTATTATCCTGCTCGATTACACCCTCGGATTTCCATTTAATAAGTGTTTCCTGTGCATTCTGAGCGGGAAAATCTCCTTGAGGAACTGAGAGATGAATGCTATTCAAAGGATTCTCATAGAGCAGTCGTCGCTGCCGAGCTGAGACCACATCAAAAAGTGGTGCAGTCAACTCCTCCATCTTCGGAGTCAAAGCGTCAGCATATCGCCAAGCTTTTATAGGTAATATCTCTGCCATATTACTGAAGTCTATTTCTCCAAGCCGATTCTTTCTTGGCAGTCGATTTAGTCCGCATGCTTTCTGAAGGTTTATTTTTAATAAAAAACTCAACTGCCAAAGCAGAAAGTAATTCCATTTCTGATTCCGAAAATTCTTGATCCAAAACAGAAGGATTGAAATAGTTCTCTACAAACTTGGTGTCGAAATCTCCACTTACGAAAGCTTCATGCGTGATGGCAAACTTGCAAAAATCAAGCGTCGTCTGAATCCCAACGATCTGGTAATCATCAATTGCTCGCACCATCTTTTCTATTGCGGACTTACGATCTTCTGCATGAGTGATCAACTTGGCGATCATCGGATCATAGTAGATAGGAATGTTCATCCCCTCTTCGAAACCATCATCCACTCGAATTCCAGCCCCTTGAGGTCTTTTATACGTTTCAAGTTTTCCAATATCTGGGAGGAAATTATTTCTTGGATCTTCTGCATAGACACGAACTTCAAGTGAATGACCGTTGATTTTCAGGTCATCCTGTGCAAAAGAAAGTGGTTTTCCTTCTGCTATTAGTATCTGCTCGCGAACCAAATCTTTACCAGTGATCATCTCGGTCACCGGATGCTCCACCTGAAGTCTGGTATTCATTTCCAGGAAAAAGAAATTTAATTGGCCATCAACAATGAATTCTACTGTACCAGCTCCATAATAGTCACAGGCTTTGGCTACGCCGACTGCAGCTTCTCCCATAGCCTTCCGCATCTCAGGTGAGACGACAGCCGAGGGCGCCTCCTCTATCACCTTCTGGTGTCTTCTCTGAATAGAGCACTCCCGCTCAAACAGGTAAACAATAGTTCCATGCTGATCTCCAAGCACCTGAATCTCTATATGTCGGGGAGAGTTGATGTATTTTTCTATAAATACAGCGCTATCACCAAACGAAGACTGAGCCTCACTGACTGCCCGCTGCATTTGCTCTTCAAATTCTCCTTCATTTTCTACCACTCTCATTCCTTTGCCTCCTCCTCCTGCACTTGCTTTGATCAGTATAGGATAACCAATCTCTGCTGCACGAGCCTTTGCTATAGGAATATCAGAGATGGCCTCTTCTGTACCCGGAACTAACGGAATATCATATTTTGCTACTGCCTGCTTTGCTGCAAGCTTACTTCCCATTATCTCAATTGCTTCTGGAGAAGGCCCAATAAAAATCAAATCTGCTTGCTGTACTTTTCGGGCAAAATCAGCATTTTCTGAAAGGAATCCATACCCAGGATGTATTGCATCCACAGCAAGTTCCTTGCATACGGCAATTATTTTATCTCCTAACAAATAGGACTTCGCTGATGCTGGAGGCCCCAGACAAACCGCTTCATCCGCAAAAAGTACATGGGGAGAAAGTCTATCTGCCTCACTGTAAACTGCTACCGTTGCAATGCCCATTTCTCGTGCAGTACGCAGGATACGCAGGCTAATCTCTCCTCTATTTGCAACTAGTATTTTTTTGATTTTTGCCATTATCTCTGGAATTAAAAGCTAAAATTTTGGGTTTCGGCTAAATAAAGAAAATAATCTGAGCTTTGTAAAGAATCATTTGTTTCACCACCGTTTTTTGCATGGCAGGCATTAAAGTTTTATATTTGTCGGATTTTAATGAACAGATCATTAAATCCACTATCACTTAAATTCGTAAGCTTTGGATCTATTTGCAAAATTAAAAATGAACATGGGCCCTTTGGGCAAACACTCCGAGTTTGCAGACGGCTATTTCTCCTTCCCAAAATTAGAAGGTGAAATTGCTCCAAGAATGATATTTCAGGGAAAGAAAGTTTTAACCTGGAGTCTGAATAATTACCTAGGCCTCGCAAATCATCCTGAAGTACGTAAAGTTGATGCTGATGCAGCCGCTCAATACGGTGCCGCTTATCCTATGGGCGCTCGTATGATGTCAGGTCAGACCAGCCTTCACGAACAACTTGAGGATGAATTGGCAGCTTTCGTAAAGAAGGATAAAGCCTATTTATTGAATTACGGGTACCAAGGCATCATGTCTGTGATCGACTCACTTCTGGATAGAAAAGATGTGGTAGTCTATGATTCAGAATGTCATGCCTGTATCATCGATGCACTAAGAATGCACTTGGGAAAGCGATATGTTTTCCCACATAATGACATTGAAAATTGCGAAAAGCAACTTCAAAGAGCAACCAAACTTGCCAATGAAACTGGCGGTGGGATCCTCGTAATCACCGAGGGTGTCTTCGGGATGACAGGAGATCAGGGCAAGCTGAAAGAAATCGTTGAGCTTAAGAAAAAGTTTGACTTCAGATTACTTATCGACGATGCACATGGCTTCGGTACTATGGGTAAAACTGGTGCAGGTACGGATGAAGAGCAAGGTGTACAGGATCAGGTAGATCTATACTTCTCTACTTTTGCCAAGTCTATGGCAAGCATCGGCGCATTTATCGCTGGAGATCCTGAGGTGATTTTATTCTTGAGATACAACATGCGTTCTCAGATCTTCGCCAAATCTCTTCCAATGCTTTTAGTTGCAGGTGCTTTGAAGCGTCTCGAGCTATTGAAAACTCAGCCTGAATTGAAGGATAACCTTTGGAAAATCGTAGGAGCGCTTAGAAAAGGACTTCATGAAAATGGCTTCAGCACCGGGCAATCAAATTCTCCAGTAACTCCAGTAGTTCTTAACGGTACAGTTGGTGAAGCTGCTGCTTTGACACAAGATCTTCGAGAAAACTACAGTATCTTCTGTTCAGTGGTAATTTACCCTGTGATACCTAAAGGAATGATTATCCTAAGATTAATCCCTACGGCTGATCATACGCTAGATGATGTGGAAGAAACCATCACAGCTTTTGCTACAATAAAGGACAAACTGACTAGCGGAGTTTATAAAAATTCCGAGTTGGCAATTTCAGTTGGAGAATAAAAAAAATAGCCCTCACGAATGAATTAGTAAGTTTTTGGGCTATATTGAATTACAATAAACTTATTATCAACTTTAAAAAACACTTTTACTATGAGCAAATTTGGTGAAGTAAGCGAACTGGTAAATTCTCTTAAAGATGATTTTGAAAAGTTCTACGACAAGGGAAATTCGACCGCTGGTACACGAGTGCGAAAAGGAATGCAAGACATGAAAAACATGGCTCAAGACATCCGCAAAGAAGTTCAGGATAAAAAGAACGAAGGGTGATTCCAAAAACAAAAAAGGTGACTAATTAGTCACCTTTTTTTATGCAAATTCACCAAAGGTGAAGCTTAATACTCCACTTTATTGTTTTCCTGATTTACATCAGCTAATCTCTTGCTAGGATCAATCTCAATGGATTTGATTGTCTCTGATTTTTTATCAATTCTGATAGTCTTAGTAAGGTTTGTCCATGGCCAATCTTGAGAAATCACTCTATTTGCAGCACCAGCTTCAGGAGCTTTTTCACCTCTCATTATTTCCAAAGGCAAATACACCATCTCCGAAGTTCCGTCTTTATAGCTAATCACCAAATCTACAGGCATTGGCATTAAACCGATTCGCTCCAGCGTTATATCAGTTTGATTGCCTTGAGCAGATACATCCTTGATTCCATAATCGATTGTTTTGGTAGTATACACGAAGTATTCCTTGTACCAATCCAACTCCAAACCACTTGCTTTCTCCATAATACGGATGAAGTCATTCACGTTCGGGTGCTTAAAGCCCCAAGTATTGAAGTAGCTCATGATTCCTTTATTTCTAGCTTCCTCACCGATGATGTAACCCATCTGAGCCATAAACACAGCTCCTTTTGAATACGCAGCAGAACTATAGGCGCCATTCGTATCGTAATGATCTGAATGGGTGCTCATAGACTCTTCTTTGCCTGAGCTCACCAACCTGTAGTAGCCAGCATAAGATCCTTTCAAAGGTGACTCGCTTGGCTTGTATATAGAAGACATTGTCAATGCCGAAGCATAACTTGTAAATCCTTCGTCCATCCAAGGGTAAAGTGCTTCGTTGGTAGCTAATACTCCCTGATACCAGCTATGAGCCAGCTCATGAGCCATTACACCTACAAGTCCATTTAGATTACGACCTCCAGTCACAAGTGTAGCCATTGGATATTCCATTCCACCATCGCCCCCTTGAATCACAGAGTACTGCTTATAAGGATAAGCACCAAAGTGCTCAGACATAAACTCAATCGCTTTCGGCGTGTACTCCATCAGCTTTACCCAGTTCTCAGTAACTCCGTCTGTAGGGATATAAAGATGATGAACAGTCACCCCATTATCCATCAGGAATTTATCGTGACGGTATTTAGGATCAGCCGCAAACATAAAATCATGAACCTTTGGTGCTTTGAAATGCCAAGTCAGCTTATCTCCTTTGACTTGAGGCACTTTCACGCCTTCATCTTCATAGCCATGACCGATCTCATTTGGATTTTGCAAGTAGCCTGTACCGCCTAGTACATAGGTTTTGTCGATCGATATTTTCACATCAAAATCTCCCCAAATGCCATAAAATTCTCGACCGATATATGGATTTGCATGCCATCCTTGCTCATCGTATTCAGACATTTTAGGATACCACTGAGACATGGAATATCTCACGCCTTCCTTACTATCTCTTCCTGATCTTCGGATCTGTACAGGTACTTGACCCGTGAAAGACATTTCGAATTTGGCATCAGAATTTGGTAAAATTGGTTCAGCTAGTTCAACTTCCAGTATTGTTCCTACCGCACTATATTCTACCTCTTTGCCATTCATCTTCAAGCTACTTACTCTCAAATAACCAATTTCGTCAGGCTTCAATTTGCTGATGCGATCTCCTACTCTACGGTCTGGATCGGCAATGCTTCTGGACCTTTCGTCCATCATACTGCCGGGCTGAAAAGCATTGTAGTACAGATGATAAAACACCCGATCTAGCGTATCAGGAGAATTGTTGGTATAAATTAATACTTGAGTTCCTGTGTATTGATTGGTGTTGACGTCCATATCGACGTCCATTTGATAATTTGCAGCTTGCTGGAATCTACCTGTCTGGGCAGAGACTCCGCTACTAAGTACCATTAAAAGAAAAAGCCCATAAATAGGCTTAGCCAAATTAATATGCATAGTCATGAAATTTTTTATAAAGAAAACCAATTAGAAAAGCGATCCCAAACCATCAGTCAAAAATTGGGAGTAAATTATTCCCAAAAATTTAATTCCAATAGGTAATCATTTCAATTATAAATAATAGAGCGAATGGAACAAACTCCGAGCGCTCTATTATTTACTCCCCAATTAATTGACTTTTATCAATCGCTTAGTAATTGTTTGGAAATTGATCTGAACTTGAACTTGATATAATCCATTGCTCAATTCTCTTAAATCTATTTTTCGGATAAATACTTTTTCATAATCTCCAGATTCCTCATATACGAGTCTTCCAGCGGCATCAAACATCTTCAAAGTAACGATCGATGGCGTTGAGAAATCTATTTTTACGTTAGTTTCTAGTGAAGCTGGATTAGGATAAATCAGGACAGAATTAGGTGTTATTTCACGCAACAACACAAACTCTTTAGTGATCGTATTACCCATCACATCCTTACTTGCCACACTAATATTCAAGGAATTGTTATCAAGTAATCCACCCTTCCAAATCAATCGATTCTCTTCAGTATTGAAGTTTGGATTTGTTTCGATTTCATATTCATGATTGTTATCCGCTGGATCAACAGTTTCTAATAGGCCGATTACATCACCTTCTTTGACGTTCACTGGAACCACTTTGTCAGAAAGTGTGATATCAGTCGGAGCTACCTTGTCCAAAACAAGAACTGCCGCTTGGACATTTTCCGAAATACCTGATGCTTCTGAATCGATCATCAAACCATCAATAAATTGGACTCCTTCTAAAACTGGTTCAAATAGATCCATATTCCATACTACCGAATTTCCAGTAAGCTCCGTTACAAATCTATTTAGCTTATCTTGAATTAGTTCTTTGGAAGCATTCCAATCTACCACTATTAAACCGGACTCATTAATTGACTTGTTATTGCCTTTATTTGGAATGTGAATAACAATGTTTCCTCTTGTTAGATTCGTCGTAGCATCGTCCCTATCTGAAGCTCCATATTGATTGTCATAAATTATTTCAAAAGTAGAACTTTCCCAAATCTTTATTCGAAACTTATCTGGCTCAGTTACAACTTTTTTATTACCGTCAACTGCAGAAACCATAAATGAATATCCAGTTTGACCATTTATGCTACCTTTACCTTTATAGATGGCTTTATAACCGGCAATCATCAAAGACATGTCATCATAGGACGAGCTATGGAAGTTCAACCCACCATTCTTAAACTGGAACTCTGTATTTCCATCTACACTATTGCTCCCTTTTTTGTATTTGGCGATAAATCCAAAATTCGCTCTTCCTTCGGCTTCCAAATTTGCTAAATAAGCACCTTTAGGTGACCAAATAGTTCCTCCTCCAGTTACAAAGCCACCATTCGGATCATAGACCACTGCTAGATCGGTCAATCGTTCTACTTCCCTTCCACATGCATCAATTACAATCAAACTTATTTGATAAACACCTGCGGTTGAATAAATATGAGTCGCTATAAAACCTGAATTGAAATCAATAATTGAGGTGGTTGTTCCATCATCCCAATTCCAATATGCATCTACAGGGTTTCCAACAACTAAAGCAGATACATTTATTACTGTGTTTATAGGATTAGGATCTAAAGGCCCTGTAATACTAGATATTACCAAATCTTCAGAACATGGATCTTGATCACAGCTGCCAGATATTCCTGGATTTTTAAGTCCATCTGAATCATCACAATCTGAATTATCAGTAACGTAGCCCCATGGCATATTACAAGATTCAATTGTGCTTGCTGAATCACCATAGCCATCTCCATCTTGATCCAAGTAGTAAGTGGTCAATCCAACAGCATCCGGATCATCTCCATCTACCAGACCATCACAATCATTGTCTTTGCCATCGCAAACCTCTGGAGCACCTGGATAGACAGTATCGTCTGAATCGTCACAATCACCTTGGTTTGGAGTAAATCCGTCACCATCTGAATCTAGATCTCTCGGATCAATAGTATTAATATGAATAGTAACAATTGCTTGTCCAAATCCTTGATTTCCGTTCACATCAGTAATTGTAAGCATGACAATATTTTCACCCTCGTCAGCTGCTGTAAACAAAGTCTTACTTAATCCAAAAGACTGAATTCCACAATTGTCAGTTGATACATTATCTATATCGGAAGCTTTTAGAATTATCTCCTCTTCCTGATCAATAGTAAATGATCTATTTCTGGTAATTACAGTTGGTAATTCATCGTCTCTCACCGTAACATTGAAGCTACAGATTGACTGGTTACCCGCCACATCGGTAGCAGTATAGATCACTTGAGTAATTCCCACAGGGAAGATTGATCCCGGCTCAAAGTT
>Ga0105055_10000065_pt1 | contig 114090 bp, 126 predicted proteins | sample BON03_FD_78090 | JGI IMG/M metagenome (GOLD analysis project Ga0105055, IMG submission 78090) | Freshwater microbial communities from Lake Bonney liftoff mats and glacier meltwater in Antarctica - BON-03 | ecosystem: Environmental > Aquatic > Freshwater > Ice > Glacier meltwater | place: Lake... | reverse complement strand
GTTCACTATTTGCCAGTTCACTATTTGCCAGTTCACTATTTGATGGGGTAGGTTTTGCCGAAGCCACCGTGGTTTGAGTGTTGCGAGTCGTCATGTGTTTCACCGAAAATTACTGACCGAACGGTCGGTAAGTATAGACTGACATCATCATGCAGACAAACTATCTGCGTTGTCGCAGCTTGTGTTCAGGTAAAATTCCGACTTGCAGTATGAAACTACCAAGCCCGTTTGGCGTCTATTGCGGGTCGCGAATGAAAAACCAAAGAAGCACGGTCTGTTAAGCATGATAAAAAATATGAGAATAAAATGGCTGTTTAGCCTGTTGTTGTTTGCGCCTGCATGGGCGCCTGCGGTCCAGTTTGACGAGGTTAAAAGCTTCGACGAAGTTTTCAGCATTTCAGCGCAGGCGGACAGCCGAGATCATATCAGCGTAAGTTGGGATATCGCTGATGGTTATTTTCTCTACAACAACAAATTTCTGTCGTTTTCTTCCGATACCCAGGGTGTGGCATTGGGTGAAGCTGACATCCCCGCTGGAGAACGCAAGTTTGATGAGCTTCTCGGTGAGGAGGTGGTCAAGTATCACGGCCGTCTGACCATTGGCTTGCCGCTGGCGTTTGTACCGGAGGGTGCAGATCATGTGCGCTTGAAAGTGCGCTCCCAGGGCTGTCTCGAAGACGTGTTGTGCTACCCGCCCACAGAGCAGTTGGTGACGGTCAATTTGCCGTCAGCGCCAATCGACATTGTGCCAATTGGCGCGCCCATGCCAGGCCTGGAATCAAGTGCCGCTTCAACGCTGGTTGATATTTTCAATCAGCCGGATGCGTCTGTGCTCCAGGATTTGGACTTTCGTGGCCCCGCGCTACCGGCTGATCAAGCTTTTGTTTATGAGGCGATTGGTTTAACGGAAGACAGCATTTTGGTGCGCTTTACCATTGCACCGGGCTATTACCTGTATCGCGATATGTTTGACTTCAGAGTGGTGGATGATTCAGGCGTTGAAGTTCGTCAGGCTGAATTTCCGAAAGGCGTTATTAAGGATGACCCCGAATTTGGCAGTGTAGAAGTTTTCTACGACCAGATAGAAGTACCTGTCAGTGTTAACCGTCCAGCAGGACCGGAGCAAACGGTTACGCTGGAGGCAGATTATCAGGGTTGTCGTGACGGGGATATTTGCTACCCGCCGCAGACCCGCTCAGTTGAGCTGGAGTTACCGGCTGCCGAACAGGTGATCAATGAACCCGTCAACCAAAGCCCCGCAAAGGCTGCGGTTAGCCCAGCGCGAAACAAAGCTGTGCCTGCATCGGAGCAAGACAAGCTGGCGCAGATGTTACTGAGTAACCCGGCTGGCGCCTTGTTGGCCTTTTTTGTGGCCGGCTTGCTGTTGGCATTTACGCCCTGCGTATTTCCAATGGTGCCGATTCTATCCGGCATTATCGCCGGTCAGGGCGAGCGCATGACAACCGGCCGGGCATTCTGGCTGTCACTTGTTTACGTATTGGCGATGGCTGTGACCTACACCATTGCAGGCGTTTTAGCGGGCCTGTTTGGTCAAAACCTGCAGGCCCTGTTCCAGAACCCATGGATTTTGAGTGTGTTCATTGGTGTGTTTATCATTCTGGCCCTGTCGATGTTCGGCTTCTTTGAGTTGCAGTTGCCTTCCAGGCTTCAAACTCGATTAAGCAAAGCCAGCAGTGATCAGAAGGGCGGCAGCTTGGCCGGAGTTGCGGTTATGGGGTTCTTGTCCGCCCTGATTGTCGGCCCATGTGTAGCGCCACCACTGGCAGCCGCGCTGATTGTGATTGGGGCTTCTGGTAGCCCAGTTCTCGGCGGCTCTGCATTGTTTGCCTTGTCGATGGGGATGGGTGTACCGCTGATTTTGTTTGGCATGTCTGCCGGCAAATGGGTGCCGCGTGCCGGCCAATGGATGGATGCTATCAAGGCCGTATTCGGCGTCGGCTTGTTGGCACTGGCCATCTGGATGCTGGAACGCATTGTTCAGGGCCCCGTTATATTGTTGCTGTGGGGCACGCTGGCGATTGCCTGCGGCGTCTATATGGGCGCGCTTGAACGCATTCAAGAGCATGCTTCAGGCTGGCGCCGCCTGTGGAAATCGCTTGGTTTGATTCTGCTGTTACTCGGTGCGATGGAAATCATTGGCGCTGCTGCCGGTGGTGATAATTGGCTTAAGCCATTGAATAAAATCGGTATGTCGGGCAGCGTTGCCAGCCAGCAACACGTTGAGTTCAAACGGATTAAATCATTGCAGGATCTGGACGCCGCCGTGGCACAAGCCAGTCAGGCCGGCCAACCGGCTATGTTGGATTTTTATGCCGATTGGTGTGTCGAGTGTTTACGTATGGAGCGCAACACGTTTGCCGAGCCGGAAATACAAGCGCTGTTCAGCAAAATCCGGCCACTGCAGGCCGATGTTACGCCCAATGACAAAGTTGATCAGGCTTTGATGTCAAAATTCAACATTATCGGGCCGCCGGCCATTTTGTTTTTTGATCGGCACGGCAATGAAATGCCTGAGTTCCGCTTGGTAGGGTATTTTGCAGCCGAAGAATTTTCTGCGCACCTGACCAGGGTGCTGGCGTCCCCATGATGAAGCTGTTGTACGTTGTGGTTGCGTTGGCGGCAGTGGCGGCGGGCTATTTTATGTCCACCCAACAATTCACATCGTCAGCACCGGCAACCTCACTCACTGCAACCGCACCCGCGATTACCCACAGTAGTGATCTGGTTGGCAGCTACCGCCCGGAATTCAAACTGGGTAGCCAGTCCGGTGAATTCGTCACGGCTGATGATTTTGCCGGCAAAACAGTACTATTTAATTTCTGGGCAACCTGGTGCGGGCCTTGCCGTGAAGAAATGCCAATGCTGGTGGAATTGCAGTCGCAGTATGGCGATCAAGGCCTACAAGTGGTGGGCATTGCTCTCGATGACGTTCAAAAAGTGCGTGATTTTGTGCAGGCGTTTGGTATTAGTTACCCGATTCTGGTTGGTGAAATTGATGTTATGGAAACCAATCGGAATTACGGCAATATAACTGGCGTGCTTCCTTACAGTGTGCTGGTGGATGCAAGCGGGATTATCCGCTGGCAGTACAGCGGCGCTTTGCAACATGATGAATTAGTGGATATTTTGCAGCAATGGCTTTAGTTGCGTTTGCGATTAAATGAGCTGCTTCACTATCAGGTAAGGAACGGCGGCTAACTTCTGCAATACGGTGGCCATCGTTGGACATCTGCAAAATAATCGTTCAGAATAACCGCCCCTGTCGAGGAATAGCCTGTTATGGTCAAAATCCGTGTCTTTAACGGCCCCAATTTGAACCTTCTGGGTCAGCGAGAGCCAGGTCAATACGGGCATCGCAGCCTGAATGACATCATGGCAGAGCTCGAGCGATTTGCAGAAAGCTGTGAAATTGAGCTGGATCATATGCAGACCAATTCCGAAGGCACCATGGTGGATGCAATCCAGCAGGCAGGCAGCGACGGGGTCGATTACATCATTATCAACCCGGCCGGTTATACCCACACCAGCGTCGCCATCCGCGATGCTTTACTGGCGGTTGCTATTCCCTTTGTGGAAGTCCATTTGTCGGCGGTCAGCGCACGCGAACCGTTCAGGCAAGTGAGTTATTTTTCGGATGTCGCTATGGGTGTGATCAGCGGTTTCCGTGGCGAAAGTTATTTACTGGCCTTACAAGCCGTTTTAAACCAAATTGAACCCTGAAGCGGGAGACAGCAAGTGGATATTCGAAAAGTAAAAAAACTCATTGAGTTGTTGGAAGATTCCAACTTGACTGAAATTGAGATTGTTGAAGGCGAAGAGTCAGTACGTTTGATCAGGGGGGGCCAGACAGCCGCGCCTCAGTACGCCCAGCAATTGCCGGCAGCGCCTGTTAGTGCGGCACCAGCAGCAGCGGTCCCGGCCGGCTTGCCGAGTGCCGACAACGAAGAGCAAATTCCGGATGGTGAGCCGGTGTTAGCGCCGATGGTAGGCACCTTCTACGGGTCCTCCAGTCCTGATTCACCACCCTTTGTCACCATGGGTCAGTCGGTAGGCGTTGGTGATACTTTGTGCATCATCGAGGCGATGAAAATGTTCAATCAGATCGAGTCAGATGTGGCCGGTACCGTGGTCGCCATTCTGGCTGAAAACGGACAGCCGGTTGAATACGACCAACCACTGTTTGTCATTCGCTAGTCATGGCTGTTCTTGAAAAAATGGTGATCGCCAATCGTGGCGAGATCGCGCTGCGGATTTTGCGTGCCTGTCATACCATGGGCATCAAAACTGTCGCTGTGCATTCAACCGTCGACCGCAATTTAAAACACGTTGCCATGGCCGATGAGGCTGTGTGTATCGGTCCCGCACCAGGTACCGATAGCTATTTGAGTATCCCGGCGATTATTGCGGCCACCGAGGTAACGGACGCAGTTGCAGTACATCCTGGCTACGGCTTTCTGGCAGAGAATGCCGATTTTGCCGAACGTGTGGAGCAAAGCGGGTTCATTTTTGTTGGCCCCAGAGCAGAAACTATTCGCCTGATGGGCGACAAGGTGTCTGCCATTGCGGCCATGAAAGCTGCCGGCGTACCATGTGTGCCGGGCTCTGATGGGGCTTTGGGCGATGACATGGATGAAAATCATAGCATTGCCAGACGCATTGGTTATCCCGTCATTATCAAAGCTGCCGCTGGTGGCGGCGGACGCGGTATGCGGGTGGTGCACACAGAAGCTCATCTTGCCAATGCCCTGCAGTTAACCGAACAGGAGGCGCAGGCCGCCTTTGGTGACGGCACGGTTTACATGGAGAAATTCCTCGAAAACCCGCGTCATATCGAAATACAGGTGATGGCCGACACCCACGGCAATGCTATTCATCTGGGTGAGCGGGATTGTTCAACCCAACGTCGCCATCAGAAAGTCATTGAAGAAGCACCTGCACCGGGCATCACGCCGGAGCAACGCGCTAAAATTGGCGGCGTTTGTGTTCAAGCGTGTAAGCGTATTGGCTATCGTGGTGCTGGTACCTTCGAGTTTCTCTACGACAACGGCGAGTTCTATTTCATTGAGATGAACACCCGTATTCAGGTGGAGCACCCGGTAACCGAGTTGATCACCGGCGTTGACCTGATTAAAGAACAGATCCGCGTTGCTGCAGGCGAGAAGTTGGCTTACACCCAGGAGGATATTGTTATCCGGGGCCACGCCATTGAATGCCGTATCAATGCTGAAGATCCCGTAACGTTTATGCCTTGTCCTGGAACGATTACCGGCTTTCATGCGCCGGGCGGACCTGGTATTCGGGTAGACTCGCACATTTATGACAGCTACAAAGTGCCACCGAATTACGACTCCATGATCGGCAAAATAATTGCTCACGGTGAAGACCGGCAAACTGCCATTGCACGGATGCGGATCGCCATTGATGAAATGGTGCTCAACGGTATCAAAACCAATATTCCCCTGCACAAATGGGTATTGGCAGATGAAGGTTTTGGAAAGGGTGGCTTCAATATTCACTACCTTGAAAAACGTCTGGCCGAGCGGGCCAGCAAGTAATGAATGTCCAGCGTGGCTCAGCTGTCAGCAATGCCGGCCACATAATATATGTCCTGGCTTGAAGTCAGTGTCCGGGTATCGCGCGAAAATGCGGATCTGGTAGAAACGCTGCTTCAAAACCAATCGGTATTGGCTTTGACCCTGACCGATGACGCGGACGACCCGGTGCTGGAGCCCGGCGTTGGCGAAACACCACTGTGGCCATCTGTCTGTGTGACTGCGCTATTTGATGGCGATACCGCAAGCGCACATCTGGCGCAGCTGCTCAGCCTTGTTCCGGGCGTCGATCGGCCTCAGCTGGTCAATTTCCGTCAGTTCGAAGATCAGCAGTGGGAAAGGGTTTGGCTGGATCGCTTTAAGCCCATGCGCTTCGGGGAAAGTTTGTGGATAGTCCCGGGTGACCAGGCGGTTCCGGCTGGCGCGATAGATGTGCTGAGACTGGATCCGGGCCTCGCCTTTGGCACCGGAACACACCCGACTACCCGATTATGCCTTGAATGGATGGATGCGACCGATTTTGCCGGCAAAAGAGTGTTGGATTTCGGTTGTGGATCTGGCGTTCTGGGTATCGTTGCCGCCATCAAGGGCGCCACCGAAGTGGTTTGTGTAGACAATGATCCACAGGCATTGACGGCCACTATCGACAATGCTGCCCGCAACGAAGTAAGCGATCAGATTAAGGCGGTTAGCCCGGAAACGTTTGGTAACGGTCAGTCTTTTGATGCCAACCAGTCCTTTGATGTTGTCCTGGCGAATATCCTGGCGGGTCCGTTGATTGAGCTGGCACCACTGTTGATGTCAGTTCTTGGCAACAATGGTGAGGTGGTTTTATCGGGCATTTTGACCGCTCAATCTTCGGAAGTCTTGGCTGCCTACCAGCCCTGTTCTGCAAATATTGACCAGGCCGTTGATGACGGATGGGTTCGCTTGCACGCTTGCAAGGTTGAAAAACGCCCTACCGATAAAGATGCCTGATGATGAGCAAATCTCGCGTAGCCCAGCAGCTTTCTGACTTTTTTACCTATTTATTGATACCAGGACTGGCGATTGTCGTGCCGGCCAGGCTGTCGCGCTGGTTAGTGAGGAAGGTTTCAATGTGGCACTGGTATATGGCAGCGCCTGCGCAAGCGGCCTGGCTGAGCGCTAAAGAATTTGTCGAGACCGGTAACGAAGCCGGCTTCAAGAGGCGCTACAAACAAGTCGAGTTAATGGATGTGCGTGACCTGTACATGATTCTGTGCGGGCGGGATCGAGCCGTTATGTCGGAAGTACAAATAGATGTACCAGTGGAGCTGGTTAAAGACCGCGTCATTATCGGCATGCATTGGGGGCCATCTATTTCCATTCTCCGGATGCTGCAACTGGCGGGCATGCAGCCTGCATTTCCTTATCGCCCACCCGAGAAGGAACTACTGCGGATTCGGCCTTTTTATTATTTATTCAGCATTCTGGCGGCACATTATCTGGTCAAGGTCATGGGTGATCGCGCAGTGCCTGTTGGTGGTGCCGGTAAGGTTTTACGAGGCTTTATTGATCAACCGGGAAGTATTCTGGTGTTGATGGATGCGCCACCAATGGAAGGCAGGCCAGTACTCAAAAGTGAAGTGCTGGGCAAGCCGGTCAGCTTTAATGCCGCTTTTCCACATACAATCGCTGAAAAACAGCAAGAGTTTGTTTTTTATGCCATCAGTCTGCAGGCCGGTGATGGGCTTACCAAGAAACTTGAGCTGGATGGCCCGCATTGTTCAAGCGATGCGCAGGATTTTTTGCAGCACTATGCCGCCTTTCTGGAACAGCATATGCGCGATGACCCGGCACAGTGGCGCATCTGGCACGCCGCCAAACAGTTCTGGCACCAGCAATAGCCTTTAGAAGTTAGGCTTGTCCGGTGTACTTTCGTAATTCTCAATCGCATCAACCAGCTCTTTGCGGGCTCTTTGAACACCCTGCCAGCTGCCAGTTTTAACCCACTTGTTACGTTCCAGATCTTTGTAGTGATCAAAAAAGTGAACGATCTGGTTTAGTAGCAGCTCGTCTAGGTCTTCAACAGTTTTAATGTCACGATAAATACCAGTCACCTCGGTAACAGGCACTGCAATCACTTTGGAGTCTTCGCCAGCCTCGTCTTCCATCAGCAATACGCCAACGGCTCGACAGCGCACAACAGTGCCCGGCAACATCGGCAGCGGCAGCACAACCAGCACGTCAACAGGGTCACCATCACCACACAAAGTGTGAGGAACATAGCCGTAGTTGCAGGGGTAGTACATGGCGGTTTTGAGCATGCGGTCGACGAATATCGCACCGGTGTCCTTATCAACTTCATATTTGATCGCCGGACTGTTCATTGGAACTTCGATGATGACGTTAATTTCGTCAGGATAGTTTCTTCCGGCTGGGACCCTGGACAGGCTCATGATGCAATCCTCTTTAATTGACCCGATATTATAGCGCTATTAGTACCAAGCTATTACAATGTGCGACCGCTTCGAAGGTAATAAGCAAATGAGTCCGGCAACACCTGTCAAACAAATTTCACGTGGCTACGTCATTCCGATTGGCGGCGCTGAAGCCAAACATAAAGATCCGGATATTCTCAAGCGTTTCGTTGATCTGTGTGGCGGCGATGATGCCCGCATTCTGGTGATACCTACAGCTTCGATGCTGGACGAAACCGGGCCGGCGTATCAGGATTTGTTTGAAGACATGGGCGCCAAGTCGACCTCGATTCCTATCGAGGTTCGTGAGCAGTGCTATGAGGATGATATTCTGGAGGCGCTGGAAACGGCGACCGGCATTTTCATCACTGGCGGAAATCAGTTGCGCCTGAGCACCATTCTGGGTGGCACACCGGTTGCGCGCGCGATACGCAGACTCAATGCCGCGGGCGTACACATAGCGGGCACTTCAGCGGGTGCGGCCATCATTTCTGAGCACATGATTGCTGGCGGTCGTGGCGGACCTACTCCGCGTGAAAGTGGTGTGGTTCTGGCACCTGGCCTGGGGTTGACCAATCGCGCCATTATTGATCAGCATTTTAATAAACGTGGCCGGCTTGGCCGCTTGTTGGCAGCTTTGTCTTTCAACCCATTCGTTTGTGGTTTGGGTATCGATGAAAACACCGCTGCATTTATCGATTCAGAAGGGGTGATGGAAGTGATTGGTCAGGGAACGGTCACCGTGATTGATCCATCTGAATTACGCCATTCATCCATGAGTTATGTGCGCAAGGCGGAAGCGATTTCGCTGGTCGGCTTGAAACTGCACGTGTTGGCAAAGGGTTCCAGGTTTAACCTTGAAACCCGTGAAGCGACCCTGCACGTCAGCAATTAAGCTCATTATTTAACCCGCCCGGATAACACCGGGCGGCGCCATTACCCGCATGTGGTAATGCACGCCAGCATTCGGGCCTACGGGTGCACCAAGCAGGCGCTTGGCCGACATGCTATCTTTCGGCATGCTATCTTTACTAAAAACCCGTGAAGGCTTTGCTATGAAAATTCTGTCTACCAATGTTTATGTCGGCCCCAGCCTGTATGCGCATTTTCCGGTTATCCGGCACCAGGTTGATCTGGGGGTTCTGGAAGACTGGCCATCCGCCAAGTTAGGCACGGCCTTCATTGATGGATTGATTGAGGCGCTGCCGGGATTACAAAATCACGGTTGTTCTTATGGAGAACCCGGTGGTTTTATCCGCCGCCTGCGAGAAGATGAAGGCACCTGGATGGCGCATATCTGGGAACACGCCAGTTTGGAACTGCAGAATGAAGCCGGCTCTGATGTATCGTTTGGACGTACCCGCAGCGCCAGCGAGCCGGGCACCTACAACATGGTTTTCCAGTACAAGCAGCGCGATGTAGGGCTGGAGGCTGCCAGAATCGCCAGACAGTTGTTGCTGAGCCTGTTGCCGTTCGAATTGAAACCGGAACTGGCAAACGAAGTTGATGAAGATTTTGATTTTACCGCGCAGCGCGATGAGTTTATCGTTTTCGCTCAACGCAAGGAGCTGGGGCCGAGTACGGCGTCTCTGGTTAAAGCGGCTGAAGATCGAAATATCCCTTACCTTCGTTTGAACAAATACTCGCTGGTGCAGTTCGGTCATGGGGTGTATCAGCAAAGAATTCAGGCCACAATTACCAGTAAAACCGGCCACATCGCAGTGGAAATATCCTGCGACAAAGAGGACACGCATAACCTGCTTCGTGATCTGGGCTTGCCAGTTCCCACCCAACGGATGATTTACAACCCACGTGCTGCGGTGCGTGTTGCCCGCCATATCGGATATCCCGTCGTCGTTAAACCCTTGAATGCCAACCATGGCCGGGGCGTGTCGATTAACCTGACCACGGACGAGCAAGTTGAAAGTGCGTTTGAGTTTGCGCGCGAACACGGCACCAGCAGGGCGGTGTTGGTGGAGAGCTTTGTAGATGGCTTTGATCATCGCATGCTGGTGGTCAACAACGAGCTGGTGGCGGTGGCCAAACGCGTGCCGGGCCATGTCGTCGGCGATGGGAAAAGCAATATCAAGCAACTGGTCGATCGGGTAAATGAAGATCCCAGACGCGGCATCGGGCATGAAAAAGTGCTGACCCGACTGGAACTGGATCGTCCTGCCAATGAATTGTTGGCGGCGGCCGGTTTTGACGAGAGTAGCGTGTTGCCGAGCGGTGAGGTGTTTTTTCTTAGAAACACTGCGAACCTGTCAACTGGCGGTACTGCCATTGATCTGACCGATGTGGTGCATCCGGACAACCGGGAAATGGCAGAGCGCGCCATTCGTGCTGTTGGCCTGGATGTGGGCGGTGTGGATTTTTTGACAACCGACATGACCAGGTCCTACAAGGAAGTCGGTGGCGCTATCGTGGAAGTGAATGCTGCTCCCGGGTTTCGCATGCATGTGGCGCCTTCAGAGGGCAAGCCGCGTGATGTCGCGGGCAAAGTGATGGACATGCTGTTTCCGCCTGGTACACCCACGCGTATTCCAGTTGCCAGCATCACTGGCACCAATGGCAAAACAACCACATCCAGAATGTTGGCGCATATATTGAAAACTGCCGGCCACACGGTGGGTTTGACCTCTACAGATGGCGTTTATATTGATGGCCGATTATCTGTAAAAGGTGACATGACAGGGCCGACGGCTGCGCACATCGTTTTACGAGACCCCGCGGTCGATATCGCGGTGATGGAAACGGCCCGTGGCGGGTTATTACGCGCTGGTCTGGGTTACCGGCAGTGCGACGTTTCTGCAGTTTTGAATGTGTCTGCGGATCATCTCGGTTTGAAGGGAATTGATACCCTGGAACAGTTGGCGGAAGTCAAACGGATTGTGGTGGAAGTCGCGCGCAATACCGCCGTGTTAAATGCCGATGATGACTTATGTTTAAAAATGGCCGACTACACGCAGGCCGAACACCTTTGTTACGTGACCATGAATCCAGCGCATCCACTGGTTAAAGAGCATATCCAGATCGGTGGACGGGCGATGGTGCTGGAAAAGGGTATGAACGGCGACATGATTACTTTGTACGACAATGGACTGAACTATCAGCTGCTCTGGACGCATCAGATCCCTGCGACCATGGATGGCAAGGCGACCCATAACGTTCAAAACGCCATGTTCGCCGCCGCGCTGGCGTTTTCTCTGGGTAAATCGCTCGATCAGATCCGCCATGGCTTGCGCTCATTTGATTCGACAATATTCCAGGCGCCGGGCCGTATGAATGTGTTCGACGAGCATCCGTTCAGGGTCATTCTTGATTATGGCCACAACGCTGCTGCTATCCACAGTCTGTGTCAGCTGGTCAAACGGTTGGACGTGTCTGGCCGCAGAATATGCGTGCTGGCCGCGCCCGGCGACAGACGTGATGAGGACATCCGTGCCATCGCCGATGAGGCCAGTGGCCACTTTGACCACTATATCTGTCGGGCTGATGACAGCCTGCGGGGTCGTGGCGCTGATGAAGTACCGCAGATGCTGAGCCAGCAATTGATGGCAAATGGTGTCGCTCCGGAAAAGATTGAGATTGTTCCCCTTGAAGAAAATGCAGTTCAGGCAGCGCTGGAAATGGCCAAAGAGGGTGATCTGGTGATGTTGTTCGCTGATGATGTGCGGCGTAGCTGGAACCAGGTCATTCAGTTTGAAGGCAGTGCTGCCGGCCAAAGTGTCTCGGATAGAACCAAGCCTGCCAACAGTTTTGTTGAGGAAGATCCGGACGCATTTTCGCTGGAGCCCGGTGCGCGCTTGATCAAAGACGAGCGCGGCGTCCGTCTGGCTCGCGAAGAAGACAACGACTAGATCGATCTGACTTGCTGTTCGTAAATGAAAATTGAACTACTCGACAATCGCCGCCTGACCGGGCCCAACTTGTATTGGGATGCGCCTGGCGCTTTGTTGGACGTTGCCGTTGAAGAGGGCCTGACTGATAAGAGCCCGGCGCAGATGTTGACCGATGCCTGGACGTCTCAGGTGCAAGCGCTGATGCAGGGAGTTGGCTGGGACCACAAGCGCATAACATCACGTCAATTTCGCGGTGGCGTAAGCCTGATTATTCATGCCCCCATCGACGTGCTCTACGCGGCTTGCGAGTTGAACGAGGTCGCATTGGCGAGCGCTATCCGAATCCTTTCAGGTAAGTCCCTGCCGTCCGTTGAGCAGACCATTGAGCACCTCGCCGGGCTGGTTGCGGCCGAGTGCAATCCTGCATTGCTGGCGCTGCAATCGGCTGCTGCGGAGCATCAGGTGCCATTTTTGTGGGACGATGATGAGGTTTCTGTGGGCTATGGTAAAACCGCTCAGGTTTGGCCAGCCAATGAACTGCCGGCTATAACAGAGGTTGATTGGCAGCAATGCGCCAGCATTCCACTGGGCATTGTCACTGGCACCAATGGAAAGTCCACGACGGTGCGACTGGCGGCATCCATTCTGGCGGCGGCGGGACTGCGTGCTGGCGTTACTTCCACAGACTACATCCGCGTAGGTGAGAGGATTCTCGAGCAAGGTGATTTTTCCGGGCCGGGCGGCGCGCGTACGCTATTGAGGCACCCGGAATCTGAAGTGGTGGTGCTGGAAGTGGCACGTGGCGGTCTCTTACGGCGTGGTATTGGCGTGGAAAGAGCTGATGCGGCGCTGATTACCAATATTGCTGCCGATCATCTCGGCGATTACGGCATCAATACCGTGGCCGAAATGGCCGAAGCAAAATTTATTGTGCGGCGGGCTTTGGGCGAAGAAGCACCCCTTATTCTGAACGCCGATGACCCCGAAAGCGTGCAGTTTGCAAATGGTTTGGAACACGATATTGTCTGGTTTGGTTTGAACCCTGAGTCCGGCCTGATGAAACGCCATTTGCAGGCCGGTGGAGATGCCGCTTTTCTCGTCGGTGGCGACCTGATGTTGCAGAGCAATGGGCATCGACGCATGATTGCACATGTCAAAGATGTTCCTGTGACTTTCGCCGGTGCGGCCCGCTATAACATCAGCAATTCGCTGGCTGCCATCATGCTGTGCCACATTCTTGGCGCCAGTGACGATGCGCTTCGCAGCGGGCTTGGTAATTTCAGTGGAGACGCCGACAGCAACCCGGGCCGGGGTAATCTGTTTGAGAAAAACGGCATCCGGATTTTTCTGGATTTCGCGCACAATGAACACGGTGTAAAGGCGGTCGCTGCCACGGTTAATGCATTCAATGCAGATAGAAATATTGTTTTGATGGGCCAGGCGGGTGATCGAGAAGATAAGGAAATTGCGGATCTGGTCGCTGCGGTATGTGAACTGAATCCTGTGCGCTTGCTGGTTTGCGACCTGCCCGGTTACGAGCGTGGCCGTCAACCCATGGAGACTGCACAAATGATCTCGGGATTCGCTGTGGACAATGGCATACCCTCCAAATCGATAACTTTGTTTGCCAGCCCTGATGAAGGCGTCAGGGATGCATTAGCGAATGCAAAACCCGGCGATTGTCTGGTACTGTTGGCGCTGAGCCAGCGTGACGAAGTCATCTCTCTCATCCGTGATTTTGTGGCTAAGGACTGAGTGGGTTATGGCAAATTTGTTTTTTAATTACTCCTCGATGAATGCCGGTAAAACCACGGTTTTGCTGCAGTCAGCACACAATTATAGAGAGCGCGGACTGACGCCCCTGCTGTTTACCCCCAAGCTGGATGATCGCTATGGCGAGGGTTGGGTGAAATCCCGCATCGGTTTGCAATCCAGGGCCACTATTTTTAGCACCGAAGATGATTTGTACGAAATTACCCGCGAGCGGCTGAAGGATCACTCGATTCACTGCATTCTGGTGGATGAGGCGCAGTTTTTAAAACGGGATCAGGTTTACCAGCTGAGTGAAGTGGTCGACCGCTTGAATATCCCGGTGCTGTGTTTCGGGCTTCGAACTGATTTTCAGGGTGAACTGTTCGAAGGCAGTCAGTATCTGTTGGCCTGGGCAGATCGCTTGACTGAAATTCGTACGATTTGCCACACAGGTCGTAAAGCGACCATGGTGGTGCGCGTTGATGATCAGGGCTACGCGATCAAAGAAGGTGAACAGGTGGAGATCGGCGGCAACGAGCGTTACGTTTCCGTCAGCCGTGCAGAATTTAAAAATGTATTCGTGGGTGGTGAGCGAATCAAATTTATCGAGCGCGTTGAGACTGATCCGCGCCTGGCTGAAAGTGAAAGTGACGATGGCGATGAAGCCCAAAGCGATCGCTTGCTATAATTAAAAGGTCTATTCCGGTTGGGAGAGAAGGTATGCGCTGGTTTATTTTTCTAATATTGGTTTTGGCCGCACTTTGGTATTTACGCGGTATTGAAGAAAAGGCACCGCCGAAAATTGAAGATAGTTTTATCGGGGGACCCGTGAAAGCGCTGCGTAAAGCAGAAGGCTTCGAGAAAGAATATCTGGATGCCACCAAGGCGCAGCAGCAGAAAATGGAAGAGCAAATCGAAAAAGGATCGAGTGCACCTGACAATTGAAACAATAGCTTCACAGTATTAAGGTAGACTAAAAAATATCAATTGAGATTTCATCCACCTACACAGCGAGAGCCGAAATGCCGCAAAAAACCGTTAATCATCGCGATGCTGGCCTTGGGTATTTGTTCATCTCCGCTATTGGCTCAGTGTGTAACTGGCAAACCTGCTTCAGGGATTCAGCGCCTGCAGCAGATCAGCGGCAATATCGTCCTTGTCTTCAATCCCCACTGATAGCCTTAACAAGCCGTTGGTAATACCAAGGCGCAGCCTTTCCGGCTCCGGCATTTTTGCGTGCGAAGTCGCAACCGATTGGCAAATGGTGGTTTCAACGCTGCCCAGACTTACTGCGCAATTGACCATTTTCAGGCAACGCAAATAGACCAGCGGTTCGATTTCATCTGCCAGTACAAAAGACATCATGCCGCCATATCCGCTCATCTGCCGGCTGGCAATTTCATGCCCGGCATCGCTTTTAAGCCCGGGGTAGTGCACTTCCTTAATCAAGTCGCTGTGTTCTAACTGCCGGGCAATGTCCATGGCATTTTCACTTTGACGAGTCACCCTCACTTCCATGGTTTTAAGGCTGCGTTCCAGCAAATAGCAATCCTGTGCGTTCAGGCAACCGCCATGATTGACGGCATAATTGCGCACTTTTTTAACCAGGTCTGCGGGGCCATTAACTGTGCCGCAAATCAGATCGCTGTGACCGCAAAGATATTTGGTGCCGCTGTGCATGACCAGATCAAAACCCAGGGCAATCGGGTTCTGCAAAATCGGCGAAGCAAACGTGTTATCGATCACCGTGATCAGGCCGCGTGATTTAGCCAGCTTGGCAATCGCGGCAATATCAACAACGTTCATTAATGGATTGCCGGGTGACTCGACATAAATCATGCGGGTGTCAGGCGTGCATGCGCTTTCGATCGATTCAACACCGGCAGCAGTGAAGGTGTGCGAGATTCCAAAACGTTTGAGCTCTGAGGAGATCAGTGCGTGGGTGCCTCCATACAGGCCTTCGGTAAAAATAACATGATCACCTTTGTCCAGAACCCCGAACAGAATCGAGGCAATCGCTGCCATCCCGGAGCTCAATACCAGACCGGCTTCCGAGCCCTCTAAAGCTGACATTTTATCGGCCACGACATCGTGATTCAGGGTGTTGTAATAGCGCGGGTAGCGGACCTCGGTATCATCCAGGTATTCGATCGCGCTGGATGCCTGCATCGGAGTATTAAGGCCGCCCATATTTGCTTCGTGCCGACTGCCGGCACGCACTGCCTGAGTTGCTTTTTTCAAAGTGTTATCCATTTTCTACGCCCATAACTATAACTATGATTTAATAGCCTTATTCTGCCAGAGGTTTCCGGTGCTTGCCGAATCTTTTAAACAGGTGGCTGATCGTGTGCTGTCAGCGTTGGCAAGCCGGACAAAAATAGCTTGATCGCTGACCAATCACTTTCTGCCGGACAGCGCCGCCGCATTGAAAACAATCCCGGCCGGCACGGTCGTAAACCAGCAATTCCTGAGCAAAGTAACCGGGGGAGCCTTCTGAATTCACAAAATCCCGCAAGGTGGTGCCGCCACGCTCGATGGCGCGCCGGAGAACATCTACAATGGCTTCAACCAAACCCTGATAGCGAATTTCTGAGACGCGCCCGGCTGCGCGCGTCGGGTGAATACCTGCCATAAACAGTGCCTCGGAAGCGTAGATATTACCTACGCCCACAACAACGTGCCCGTTCATAATAAAATTCTTCACTGCCACTTTACGACCGCGAGACCGCTGGTACAGATACTCAGCAGTAAACGAATCAGAAAGTGGCTCAGGACCGAGCTGAGCCAGTAGTTTATGGTTTTCGGCACCGCTTGCGGCCCATAGAAAAGCACCAAATCGTCGTGGATCGTTAAAGCGAACGCAGACGCCATTGGCTACTTCTCCGCTTTCCATGGCCCCGCTTTCCATCACCCCGCTTTCCATCAAAATGTCGAAGTGGTCGTGCTTGCCCGCAGGGCGTGGCTCGAGTAAAACCCGCATAGAGCCTGACATGCCCAAATGAATAATCAAGCTGCCTTGTTGCAGGTCAATCAATATATATTTACCGCGTCTGCGCAGGCCGGTAACGCGCTGTCCTTCGGCCAGTGATATTTCCGGCGGAATGGGCCAGCGCAAGCGCGAATCCCGCACGAGAATCTTCGCAACCGTTTGATTGTGCATGTGCGGTGCAATGCCGCGCATGGTGGTTTCGACTTCCGGTAATTCAGGCATGGGTGCGAAAAATATTAGTGAAATTCATCAGTCATTGTAAACTACGGTGATGGAAAATTTAGCATTGGTCGGTGTCGATACTGGCGGTACATTCACAGATATAGTTGTTCTGGATACCTTTGAGGGTCGCAATCGTCTGCGGCAGTGCAAGGTATTGTCAAACCGGGCAGATCCTTCCGCGCCAATAGTTGAAGGACTGCAACGTCTGGGGCTGGGTGACCTGCCGTTAAAAATGATTCACGGCACCACGGTCGGTACCAATGCAGTGCTGGAAAACAAGGGTGCCAGAGTCGCCTATATAACATCTGAAGGTTTTGCTGATGTGCTGACCCTGGGCAGGCAACAACGCGAACATGTTTACCGCTTGCTTCAGCCGCCCGTGCAGCCGCCCGTTCCGGAAAAATTGTGCCTTGAGGTGTCTACCCGTATAGACGCGAATGGTGACTTGCTCAAAACAGCCGGTCAAGCTGAACTGACGGCGCTAAAATCGCGCCTTCAAGCCCTCGACGTTGAGTCAGTTGCCATCAACTTGCTGTTTTCATTTCTGCAGCCTGACCAGGAAAAGCGTATTGCAAATGCGCTCGGTGATGATTGGTTTGTGACCTGCTCCAACGATATTCTGCCGGAAGTGAAAGAGTTTGAACGAGGCATCGCCACCTGGCTGAACGCCAGTGTCGGCCCGGTTCTTTCACGCTATCTGAAAAAGCTGCAACAGCAGTTACCAAAAGCGAGCATCGCAGTGATGCAAAGTGCCGGCACAACTATTGCTGCAGATCAGGCGGCAGTTCAGGCAGTGCGGTTATTGTTGTCCGGCCCGGCCGGCGGTCTGGCGGCCGCCCGCAGTATTGGCAAACAAACCGGCAATCAGCGCTTGATGAGTTTCGACATGGGTGGCACCTCAACGGATGTCGCACTGCTGAACGGTGAAATTCCATTGACCAGCCAAAGTCATCTGGCGCGTTGGCCACTTTCAATTCCAACTGTTGATATCCATACCATCGGTGCCGGTGGTGGTTCTATTGCTAACATCGATGCTGCCGGCATGTTGCTGGTGGGACCTCAATCTGCTGGTGCCAACCCCGGTCCAGCCTGTTATAACGCAGGTGGCCAACAGGCTACGGTTACTGACGCCAATCTGGTTTCAGGCCGGATACCCGCCAACACCCTGTTAGGTGGCTATCTGCCATTGAGTATAGATGCCGCAGAGCAGGCCATTTCCACTTTGGCCGAGCGCCTGCAATCGAGCACGCTGGAGGCCGCCCGCGGGGTTTTACGTCTGGCCAATGAGCATATGGCGCGGGCACTCAGGGTGATTTCTGTTGAGCGTGGCTATAATCCGGCAGATTACACGCTACTTTGTTTTGGCGGAGCAGGCGGCCTGCATGCCTGTGATCTGGCGGAGCTTCTGGGCATGCGACGGGTACTGGTGCCAGCACGTTCCGGGGTTTTGTCTGCGTTGGGCATGCTGGTCAGCGAGCCGGGCAGAGAATTATCGCAGGCCGTACTTCTGCCTTTGGCGGATGTTTCGGCCGAAGATATCGGCAACAGGTTTCAGGGACTTGAAGACGACGCCAGAAACCAATTGCTTGGCGAGGGTTGTTTGGTTAATGAGATTAATTTCCGTCCTCAATTAGAGCTCCGTTATCAGGGCCAAAGTGCCACGATTGGCATTAATTGGGCGGAGGGAGCTGATCACGCGGAATTGTTTCATCAAGCCCACCTCAAAGCCAGTGGCATGCAACTGCCGCATGCCATAGAGCTGGTAAACATTCGTTTGAGTGCCAGAGGCATCGCTGCACTGGAGTCTGTAGAGTCGGACAACGCCGAACAATCTTTTGCCGCTGACGAGATGGTTTTTTCACCCGAGCTCAACACAAAAGTTATTCTGAAAGCGCGTCGCAGCCTGAGTGCGAGCGAGGAAATAAGCGGCCCCGCCATTATTGTGGATGAGGCCGCTACCGTTTGGATTAATCCGGGCTGGACAGGCGAAGCAGATGAATGGGGGAACCTCGCTCTGGAGCGCCAAGTATAGAGTAACCGGGTATACAGTAACCGGGCATAAAAAAACCCGCTACCAGAGCGGGTCTTTAAATGTATCACCGGATGTATCCACCCGATAGAACCAGGGTCAATTACATGTAATTAATTACAAATGGGCAATTACTTGATCTTGGCTTCTTTATACATGACGTGCTTACGGACAACGGGATCATACTTTTTGATCTCCATTTTTCCGGGCATGGTCTGTTTGTTTTTGTCTGTCGTATAAAAGTGGCCGGTTTCTGCGGAAGATACCAGACGGATTTTATCTCGTGATGACTTTGCCATGATTTATGCTCCTCAGAACTTTTCGCCGCGCGAACGCAGATCGGTCAAAACGGCATCAATGCCTTTTTTATCAATAATGCGTATACCTTTGGTGGAAATACGCAAGCGAACCCAACGGTTTTCACTTTCCACCCAAAAACGGTGGTTGTGAATATTGGGTAAAAAACGTCGCTTGGTCTTAGCATTAGAATGCGACACGTTGTTTCCGGAAATGGGACGTTTACCGGTTACCTGACAAACTTTGGCCATGGGATTGTTCCGTTGCTGTACTATCAAAAATGAGCCGCACTTTATACCGCATCGACGAAAGCAATGCAATATTTACTGATGAATTTATACGAAATGAGGGTGAATCGCTGGATTTAGCCCTATAACATGCCTCTGGATGCCATCGAAACGGGTAAACCGTCGCCGACGACGAAATGATCGAGGAGTCGAATTTCAAGCAACAAAAGCGCGTCTTTCAGCCTGCGGGTGATGGCTTGATCGGCCAGGCTGGGCTCGGAGATGCCGGATGGATGGTTATGCGCAACGATGACCGCTGCTGCACTTAATCTGAGTGCCCGCTCAGCCACGATTCGCGGGTAAACGCAGGCACCATCGATTGAGCCCTGAAACAAATTCTCGACGGCGATCACGCGATGTCGGGTATCCAGAAACAGACAGGTGAATATTTCACGGCTTCTGTCCCGTAGTATGGTTTGAAGATACTCCATGGTCATCGCGGGGCTGGTCAGCGAGGTGCCACGCTGCAGGTTTTGCTGCAACTGACGTCGTACCAGCTCTACGGCAATACGCAGCAACTTAGCGCGAGACTCATCCAGCCCGTCGCGCTCAACCACCGGTTTGCGACTGGCAATGCCAAGGCCGCGTAAACCGCCAAACGACAACAGCAGCTTTTCACATGAGCGTTTGTCCATCTCAAGCAATGGCTGATCTTGCGTATCACAGCCTTGAAACAGATGGCTGAGCAATTCTGCATCCGTTAGCTTATTGGGTTTGAAGGGCCATTGATGGGCTACTGGAGCGTTGTGAGAAGGTGCAAGCGGATCGATTTTCATTTTCATGTGGAGCCATTAAGTGTTAAACCATGTGGTAGTGATCCATATATTGGATCATTCATTGTTCCGCGTATATCGACTAGTGTGGGCAAAGTTTGTAAGATAACGGCTTGTTGTAACGTAGTTCTACCAATAATAAAAGAGGCCGACCGGTGAACAATCAGACGCGCAAAACTATCCAGTTAAAAGTCCTTGACCCGAGACTGGGAAGCGAAATTCCATTGCCGGAGCACGCCACTGATGGCTCTGCCGGGATGGATTTGCGCGCCTGTGTTGATGCAACGCTGATGATTGAACCCGGCGAAACCATTTTGATTCCAACCGGATTTGCCATGCATATCGAAAGCGCCGATCTGGCAGCAGTCATTCTTCCCCGCTCCGGGCTCGGGCATAAGCATGGATTGGTGCTGGGCAATCTTGTCGGATTGATTGATAGCGACTATCAGGGGCAGGTTTTTGTTTCGTGCTGGAACCGTTCAGAGACACCATTCGAAATTGAGGTGGGCATGCGTATTGCGCAGCTGGTTTTTGTTCCAGTGGTGATGGCGCAGTTTGAAGTGGTAGATACATTTGAAGACAGTGATCGTGGCACTGGCGGGTTTGGGCATACCGGCAAAAAATGAACGCCAGGAAGAAAAAAATAGCGGAGCAACCCGCACAGAAGTCCGACAATAAATCCGCACGGGCTCAAAAGGTCAAGTCAACACCGTTTCTGCAAAAACTTCATTTGGAGGTGTTTAACCCAAATTACCTGATCATTTCGGGTTTGCTGCTGCTGGTCATACTGATGGGATTGTTCTTTTTAGGCGGTAGTAGCCAGGATGACAATGATGCAGTTCTGGAGCAGGCGAAAACTACCCTGAGTCAATTTAGCTCGTCTGTGCAATCCATGCGGCGCACTTTGCTCGACGAGCAGGTACAGGCCAGAGCTGCAAATGTTATTGCGGATCCGGCTCAACTAAACAGTTTTAAGGAGTACATGAGCGCTCGAGCACCTGACTTGCTGGATGCGCGTTTGTTCGGGCCGGACTTAAACGCGCTTCGCGGGAGTCAACTCGGAGAATACGGTTACGCCGTGCTGGACATGTTGATGAAGATTCAGACTGAAGGCAGCGCACCTTTACAGGTTCACGGCGTTGGCGAAGGCAGTTATGTAGCGATGGCGGCCGCGGTAACCCAGGATGGTGACTTGCTTGGTTTCTTATTTTTGGAGCTAAAACCTTCAGTTATTTCACAGGCATTTACCGGTGCTCTGCCCGCTGCCGGCACTTTTGCACTGGATCAATATAATGGACGATTCAACCCAACAGCCATCAGCGCCTTCACCGCGGAGCCATCTCAATCTGAGCGAATTATGTGGTTACGAATCCCCGATTCACTGTTCAGAATAGGCGTTGTTCAGGCCAGTCAGGTGTCGGACAGTTTGGAGGTGTGGAGGCCTTTATTGTTCGTCAGCGGCTTGCTACTACTTGTCTTAGGTATTATGTTGAAGGTTCGCCCCTACAAGCCGCCGGTAGAATTGGAAGCTGACTCTACTGATTGGGTTAGAAACCGGATGCAATCAAAATCCGCGTCGAAGCAACAAAAAGCCAAAGAGCTTCCCGACCTTGGCGTTACATTGGAAAACCCGCATATGCCACATCACAAAGAATCCGCGCCAGTTGAGTTGCAGGAAAGTATTTTCAGGGCTTACGACATTCGTGGGATAGTCGGTGAAACACTGGATGCGGACGTCGCCCGCAGGGTAGGCCAGGTGATTGGAAGCCTGACTCGTGAGCAAGATGCCGGTCCTGTGATTGTGGCCCGTGACGGCAGGGATTCAGGCCCGGCATTGGTACAGGGCATGATCGACGGCATTGTTTCAACAGGTTGCGATGTAGTGAATATTGGTGCGGTACCAACCGGGGTGCTTTATTACGCCGCCTACGAGTTGGGCAAGGGTACCGGTGTGATGATTACCGGCAGCCACAATCCGCCGGATTACAATGGTTTCAAAATGTTGATCGGCGGGGTCACCCAGTCAGGTGAGCAAATTACCGACATCTACAAGCGCATTAGAAGCAACGATATCATAACCGGAAAAGGCCGGGTTTCTGAACAGGAAATGATCGCCCGCTACCGCGAAAGGATTGCCAGTGACATTTCCCTGGAACGGCCTTTGAGGGTGGTGGCCGATTGCGGCAATGGTATTGGCGGAGTTTGCGCTGCCGATGTTTTGCGCGACGCAGGCGCGATTGTGATGCCCCTGTTTGATGAAGTTGACGGTAATTTCCCGAACCATCACCCCGACCCGAGTGACCCGAAAAATCTAATCGATTTGATCAGTTCAGTGCAGGCGCTAGGTGCCGATATCGGTGTCGCTTTTGACGGCGACGCCGATCGTCTCGGTGTGGTTACTGCCAACGGCGAAATTATTTATTCTGATCGATTGTTGATGCTATTCGTCAGGGATGTCTTGAGCAGAGAGCCCGGCTCCACCATCATTTATGACGTGAAATGTACCGGTCATTTGCAGCATGTTATTGAGGAGGCTGGCGGCGTTCCGATGATGTACAAAACGGGGCATTCACTTATCAAGAACAAGATGAAGGAAGTGGATGCGCCTTTTGCCGGTGAAATGAGTGGTCACTTCTTCTTCAAGGAACGTTGGTACGGGTTTGATTGCGGTATTTATGCGGCGTGCCGCCTGCTGGAAATTCTGGCCAGGGATGAGCGTAGTCCCACAGAGGTTTTGAACAGTCTGCCCAATAGTATCAGTACGCCAGAGCTTAAAGTGGAAATGCAGGAGGGTGAGAATCACGCCTTTGTGGAAGCTTTCCAGAAAGTAGCGGAATTTGAGGGCGCTACGGTTAATACCATAGACGGTGTGCGTGCAGATTTCCCGGATGGCTGGGGCCTGGTGCGGGCATCTAATACCACGCCCATTCTTGTCTGTCGCTTTGATGCCGATACCCAGGAAGCACTGGACCGCATAAGCCATACATTTAAGCGTCAGATGCTGCAGGTCAATCGTGATTTGAAGCTGCCATTCTGATGCAAAAACTCTTTCTGCTGATTTTGCTGGCCGGCCTGCCTATATCAGGTGCATGGGCCGCCGCCGACATGGCAAGGGTGATTACCCAGGGTGCGCCTCCAGTCGACTGTATGGCGGCCGTTGAGATAAACAAAATTGATGGTGAGAAAAAGGTAGTGCCCACGGGTGGTTTCGATATCGAGCCCGGAGATCACCGCCTTAACGGCCGTGCCCTGATAGACACGACCTGGTGCGAGATTTCCAAAGACGACCGGATTTTTGGCCCGGTTGCAGATTTACAGCTTAACTTCCAGGCAGGCAGGACCTATTACATCGGTTTTGACCATAAACCTGACAACCGCCAGGAATGGAAACTGGTGGTTTGGAAGGTCGAATAGGCCATCAAACTCAATAGGCAAACTCAATAGGCAAACTCAGTAGGCGGCCTCAGTAAACAGCGGATCAACCGATTCATTCCAGCGCCCGTAATACGCTGCCAGCTTCTTGTCAGCAGGTGTCAATCCGGCGCGAGCGTTAGCAAATAACGGCTCCAGAAATCCTGATTCATTTTCACCCGATGTGCCCAGCCGGTTGCGTGCAGTCAATCCCTTTGAGGCCAATTCCAGCACTTCAAGCGACAGAGACTGCAACGATCGATCGCGAATTTGCGCTTTGAAGCCCAACTTAGGAGCATCCATACGCAATTTCAGGCGTTCTTCCATGCTCCAGTCGCGAACCAGATCCCAGGCAGCATCAAGCACCGAATCGTCATACAGCAGACCCGCCCACAATGCCGGCAGTGCGCATAATTTACGCCATGGGCCACCGTCAGCGCCGCGCATTTCCATGTAGCGCTTTAAACGCACCTCGGGAAAGGCGGTAGTCAGATGGTCTTCCCAATCTTTGATCACCGGTTTTTCACCGGGCAGGGCGGGCAATTTGCCGTTGAGAAAATCCCGGAAGGATTGACCGGAGGCATCGATATATTCGCCGTCGCGATAAACAAAATACATCGGCACATCCAGCATGTAATCGACATAGCGCTCGAAACTCATGGACGAGTCAAAAACAAATGGCAACATGCCGGTACGGTCAGGATCGGTATCTTCCCACACATGTGAGCGATAGCTGACATAGCCCGTGGGTTTGCCTTCAACAAATGGGGAGTTGGCAAACAGCGCAGTTGCGATTGGCTGCAAGGCCAGCGCCACCTGAAATTTTCTGATCATGTCGGCTTCGGAACTGAAGTCCAGGTTCACCTGAACGGTGCAGGTGCGCGCCATCATGTCCTGTCCCAGGTTGCCGCGCTTGCTCATATATTCGCGCATGATGCGATAACGGCCTTTGGGCATCCATTGGGTGTCTTTGAGCGCCCATTTAGGGTTAAAGCCCATGCCGAGAAAGGCAATGCCTAAAGGTTCGGCAATACTTTTAACTTGTTCCAAATGGGTGTAAACCTCGTCACAGGTTTCGTGAACATTGTCCAGCAGTGCACCGGACAACTCCAGTTGACCACCGGGTTCCAGCGTGACGGAAGCGCCGGTATCATCCAGCAGTGCAATCAGGTTTCCATGTTCTTCCACCGGTTTCCAGCCGAATTGCTCGAGGCCCTTTAGCATGGCATAAATACTGCGATCGCCGGCGTAGGGAAGGGGCCTGAGATCATCAGTCGTGAAACCGAATTTTTCGTGCTCTGTACCAATCCCCCATTGGGATTTGGGCTTGCAGCCGGATTCCAGATATTCAATCAGTTGGCGGCGATTTTCGATGCTGGGTGCTTGACCTGTCGCTTTCAATTGCAACACTCCACGTAGTTTATTATTCGTCATGTATTATATAGCCTTTATTGAGGGGAGACGAAGCAGTGGAAAGGCATAATTCGTGAAGCGCTTTTTTCAAGTATTCGTTTTTGCATTTGCGGCCACGCTACTCGGCGGCTGTGGCAATGACGATGATGAGCGGCTACCGCGACTGATGGATCGTGAGGCCGTGCCGGTTGAGTTGATACTAACCGAAGATGGGCGCCCCGATCCTTCCGTGCTGGCGGACGAACAGGTATTGCACCGCGACAATGGCGGTGAGCCGACCACGCTTGACCCGCATCTGGCTGATGGAGCTCCTGCCGCGCATATTCTCAGAGACCTGTTTGAGGGTCTGACCGCCGAATCACCTTCCGGCAAAGTTGTGCCCGGCGCGGCTATCCGCTGGAATATCAGTGCGGACGGAAAAACCTATACCTTTTATTTGCGCCGTGATGCTCGTTGGTCAAACGGAGACCCGGTGACCGCTGATGATTTCGTTTACGGCTTTCAGCGAAGTGCTGATCCGGCTACGGCTTCCAGCAATGCAATGGCGCTATTGCCGATTGCCAATGCGGCGGAAGTTTTGTCCGGAAGGATGCCGCCTGACATGCTGGCAGTATCGGCATTGAATGAACACATCCTGTTGATCAGTTTAAGCGGGCCGACACCGTATTTTCTGGGTTTGTTGAACAGCGCATCCACTTATCCGGTGCACCGCGCCAGTGTCGAGCAATATGGTTCGGCGTTTTCCCGTCCGGGAAAGCTGGTCTCCAACGGTGCCTATGTTTTAGAAAGCTGGGACTTGCGCTCCCGTATTGAGCTGGTCAAGAACGACCAGTACTGGGATGCTGATAATGTTTTGATCAAGCGGGTTTTTTACTATCCGTTTTATGACCAGTCGGCTGCGGTTAAGCAGTTTCGGGCAGGTGAGTTGCAATGGACTTCGTCGGTTCCCAACAATCAGTTCAAATGGTTGAAACAGCATTATCCAGGCGAACTTATCATCAGCCCATGGTCAGGATCCTATTTTTTTGGATATAACCTTATCCGCGAACCCTTCCATGAGAATCCGGATTTACGGCTGGCGTTGGCGATGGCAATCGACCGTGAGCTGATCACTGAGAAAGTGACCCAGTTTGGCGAGCAGCCTTCTTACACGCTGGTGCCGCCGGGGATTGGTGAATTCGTATCGCCGGAGCCCGAGTGGGCCGCATGGACGCAGCAGCAACGCAATGAGGAAGCCAGGCGCTTGTACGCACGCGCCGGTTACTCGGAAGATATCCCGTTACAGATTGAAATTCGCTACAACAATAGTGATAACAATAAAAAAATGGCGTTGGCGGCAGCGTCGTTGTGGAAGCAGGTGCTGGGTGTGCGAGCCACGTTATTTAACGAAGAACTGAAGGGCTTTTTGCAAACACGTGAACAAAAAGTGCTAACGCAGGTTTTTCAGGCGGGCTGGGTGAGCGATTATGCAGATCCTTACAGTTTTCTGGAGCCGTTTAAAACGGGCAATGCTCGCAATGATTACGGCTATTCCAATGAGTTATATGATTCCCTGCTGGAGCAGATTGCGGCGGAACGCATACCTGCGCGACGCAGGCGTCTGATGTATGAAGCTGAACGTATATTGCTGCAAGATTTGCCGTTTATTCCCGTTTATGCCTACGTCACCAAGCGGTTGGTGAACCCGCGCCTGAGAGGCTGGGAAAACAACATCATGGATCACCATTACAGCAAGGATATGTTTTTGCTTAAGGTGAATCAGGGGGTGAATCAGGAGGTGAATCAGGAGGTGAATCAGGGGGTGAATCAGGAATGAACAATAATTCCAGCATGATCAGGCATTTTATCAGGCGCTTCGTCGGGCTGCTGCCCACCTTGTTGATGCTGATAACATTGGTGTTTTTCATGATCCGAATGGCGCCTGGTGGGCCGTTTGATGCCGGCAAAATGCTGCCGGCAGAAGTTCAGGCCAATCTGGAGGCTAAATACCATCTGGATGAACCGCTTATCCAACAGTATTTCCGCTACATGGGCCAGATTGCAGTGTTGGATTTTGGTCCTTCTTATCAATATCGCAACTGGACCGTCAACGAGCTTATCCGGCAGGGCTATCCGGTGTCTTTGACCATAGGTGCGCTAGCGATGTTGTTGGCATTTATATTGGGCACCACGATAGGTATCACCGCTGCGTTGAAGCAGAACACGGCAGCGGATTATTCCCTGATGGGTGTTGCGATGTTGGGTATTTCAGTGCCCAATTTTGTGATCGCACCTGTACTGATATTGCTGTTGGCGGTATACGCTGGCTGGTTGCCCGCTGGTGGCTGGGACTGGAGTATCGCCAGCATGGTATTGCCGGTGATCACATTATCGTTGCCGGTTACCGCCTATATTGCGCGGCTTACTCGTGGCAGCATGATTGAAGTATTGAACAGTAATTTTATTCGCACCGCGCGTTCCAAAGGTTTGCCGGAAAGTGTCGTGATCAGGCGACATGCCCTGAAGCCGGCTTTGTTGCCGGTGATTTCGTTTATGGGTCCTGCAATGGCGGGCCTGGTGAGTGGCTCGGTGGTGATCGAACGGATTTTCTCCATTCCGGGCCTGGGAAGCTATTTTGTTCAAGGTGCTTTAAATCGCGACTATACGTTGGTGATGGGCGTGGTCATTTTTTACGGGGTATTGATCATACTACTGAATTTCATTGTGGATTTGATCTACGCCTGGCTGAACCCGAAGGTGCGCTATGACGAACAGCACTGAAACCCCGGTAATTGATCCGTTTGAAGCAGCCCTCGGTGTGCGCGACGTCAAAGGTCGCTCGCCGTGGAAAGATGCCTGGCAGCGGTTACTCAAACATCGCGCCACGGTGTACAGCGCCGGCATCATGGCATTCATTATATTGATGGTACTGTTCGGGCCGATGTTGATTTCGTGGGAATCGGATTTTACCGATTGGGATTACACATCCAGTCCGCCCAGCCTGGCCAGTGGTCATTGGGGGGGTACGGATGCTGTCGGCAGAGACATTCTGGTACGCACGCTGGCAGGCGGAAGAATCTCATTGCTGGTTGGGCTGGTGGCCACCATCGTCAGTCTTGTCATCGGCGTGGGCTATGGTGCCATTGCCGGTTATTTCGGCGGCAGCATCGACCGGGTCATGATGCGGGTGGTCGACATTATTTATGCCTTTCCATTTTTGTTTTTTGTGATTTTGCTGATGGTGGTGTTCGGACGGCATATCGTGCTGATCTTTGTCGCCATTGGCGCGGTTAACTGGCTGGACATGGCGCGCATTGTGCGTGGCCAGACGCTCAGCTTAAAGAATATGGATTTTATCGAAGCGGCCAGAGCCAGCGGTGTGACGCCGTGGGGCATCATCCGGCGACATATCATTCCCAACCTCATGGGGGTGGTCATCGTGTATGCGACGCTGACGATTCCGCAGGTCATTCTGGTTGAGTCATTTTTAAGCTTTCTTGGTTTTGGCGTGCAAGAGCCGATGAGTTCCTGGGGTGCGCTGATCAGCGATGGCGCCCAGGATATGGAATCAGCACCCTGGACGCTTATCGTGCCGGCAGTATTTCTGACCATCACTTTATATTGTTTCAATTATATCGGTGATGGTTTGCGAGACGCTCTCGATCCGAAGGACCGCCTCTGATGCCGTTGTTTGAAGTCAAGGACATGAATGTCGTATTCGACACGCCCGAAGGTGATGTCCATGCAGTTAGCGGACTGAGTTTTTCAATTGAGGCGGGTGAAACGCTGGCGATTGTCGGCGAGTCAGGCTCGGGTAAAACCCAGAGCATGATGGCAGCGATGGGTTTGTTGACAGAAAACGGCAAAGCCGAAGGGCAGGCCTTGTTCAAGGGTGAAGACCTGATGCAAATGAGTGTCGCCGACCTCAATCGTCATCGCGGCAAAGAGATTGCCATGATATTTCAGGATCCGATGACCTCTCTGAACCCGTACCTGACGGTCGAAAAACAAATGATTGAAGTGGTGATGCACCACCAGAACATGAACAAGACTGAAGCGCGCGCACATGCAACTGAATTGCTAAGGGCGGTGCGCATGCCGGATCCTGAGCTGCGCATCAAACAATACCCCCACGAGTACTCCGGTGGTATGCGCCAGCGCGTTATGGTGGCCATGGCATTATTGTGCCAGCCGGATCTGTTGATTGCTGATGAGCCGACCACCGCGTTGGATGTTACCGTGCAGGCGCAGATATCCCAGTTGATGGCAGAGCTGCGAGTGACGTCCAACACAGCCATTATTCTGATTACCCATGATCTTGGGGTGGTTGCCGGGCTTTGTGACCGGGTACTGGTGATGTACGCGGGCGAGGCTGTGGAATATGGCACGGTAGAGCAAATCTATTACCATCCAAAGCACCCCTATACACGCGGTTTGCTGGATTCGGTGCCGCGTCTGGATTGGCCCAAGGGCCAAGGATTGCACGCGATTCCGGGTAACCCGCCGAATTTGCTTTCATTGCCGGAAGGTTGTCATTTTCAGGAACGCTGCCCATTGGCACACAACGCTTGCCTGAAGCCACCGCCCATGCAAACAGATGATGAGGGGCACCTCTGGCGTTGCGTTCTGGACCTTGAGGATGAGGGCTAGAAGATGAGGGATGGGCGATGAGCGAAAGGGTGCTTAGGGTGCAAGACCTGGCCGTGTATTTCAATGTACGCGAAGGTGGTTTGTTCAATTCAAAAACGCTGGTCCTGAAAGCCGTTAACGATGTTAGCTTCGAGCTCAATGCCGGCGAAACATTAGGCATAGTCGGCGAGTCTGGTTGTGGCAAATCAACGCTGGCGCGGGCGGTATTGGGCTTAATCAAGCCGGAGCGCGGCCGGGTGTTGTGGCTGGGTGAAGAGCTGGGCAAGCTGGATGCTGAAGCGCTGCGTAAAAAACGTCAGGATTTACAACTGGTGTTCCAGGATCCGTTGGCGGCACTGAACCCGAGGATGACTGTTCACGATATTATCGCCGAGCCTTTGTGGACCTTTTTCCCGCAGATCGCCAGAGTTCAGGTTGAGGAGCGTGTGCGCGGCATGATGAAGCTGGTGGGCTTGCTGCCCAACCAGATCAATCGCTATCCGCATGAGTTTTCCGGTGGCCAGTGTCAGCGAATCGGGATTGCGCGCGCGCTGGTCTTGAACCCGAAACTGGTGGTTTGTGATGAGCCGGTCAGTGCGCTCGATGTATCGATCCAGGCACAGATCATCAATCTGCTGAAAGATTTGCAGAAGAAGCTCAATCTTGCGCTGATTTTTATCGCCCATGACTTGTCAGTGGTCAAGCATATCAGCGACCGGATCCTGGTGATGTACCTTGGCAGGTGCATGGAAATTTCAAGTCAGGACACGCTTTATCATCGCCCGCTGCATCCGTATACCAGTGCTTTGATAAAAGCGGTACCGGTGCCGGACCCGAGGGTGGCGCGCAATATTACTGACACCGGTCTTGTGGGCGAGATGCCCTCGCCGCTTGATCCGCCGGAGGGTTGTGTCTTTCACAGCCGCTGTCCGTACGCAGTCAAACGCTGCAAAATCGAGGTGCCCGCCCTGCGCAGAATGGAGAATGGTGACTGGGTTGCTTGCCATCGGGCGGAAGAACTTGATTTAACCGTTGGCAAAAACAGTTAGAATACCCGCTGACTCATCAGACCGAACACAAAGGAAGTTGGAATGACCCCCAAGCATATGCGTAGCCTGTTTTTAATAGCCCTGGTTTTACTACTGAGCGGCTGTGTGAGGTCAACCAAAGTAATTTCCGAATGGCATGACGAAAAGGGCAGTATCAATGAACGCAATCGCGTAGCCGTAGTGGCGATGGCGCCCGAAGCATTGCAGCGCCTGACCATTGAACAGGATATCGTTAAAGTGCTGCGCAAAGCAGGTAGCAATGCACTGGTATCCAGTGATATTCCCGGCATGGCTGGCCGATTGACGCGGGAAGCGGCTGAGCCGGCGTTGAAAGCCGCCAGTGTACAAGCAGTGATTGTGGTGTTTCTCACCGGCGCTCAGAAAGGCGCAAAGCTGGAAAGGGCTGATTACTATGCTCAGCTGGTAGGTTCAGGTTTTTATTCCGGTGGTTACGGCTGGTTTGAGCCGCAGTTCACGAATGTGTACACCATCGTTGAGGGCTCCGGTTTTTATGCTCAGGAAACGTATGTTTATGTTGAGACCACCTATTTCGATATTGCGGATGATAGCCCCAAGTGGAGCATGATCACCCAGTCTAAAGATATTGAAATGCAGGATGCGACTCTCGGCGTCGCCAAAAAGATCGCCGCAAGAATGAAATCAACCGGAACCTTGTAGGTTCAGGTGGCTATTTTACATCCCGACCATCCGAAGCTGGCGTCAGGTATTGCCCGATTAAACCTGGACGTCTCTGATGAGGCCATTGAGAAGTTGCTGTGGTATATGGAGCTACTGAAAGAGTGGTCGTTGACGTATAACCTGATCGCACCGCAGGACAGAAGCGCTCTGTTGGGGCGCCACATGCTGGATTCTTTGTCTATTGGCCCATTCGTGCAGGCAGGCTCATTGCTGGATGTAGGCACCGGCGCCGGCTTTCCCGGGTTGCCTCTGGCGATTGCCATGCCCGGGTTAAAGGCAACGCTGATTGATGGGGCGGGTAAGAAAATCCGCTTTATCCGCCATGTGGTAAGAACATTAAAGCTCAGCAACGTTGAAGCGATGGATGTTCGCGCAGAAGCGCTGGATCCGGAATTGAAGTTTGACAATATCACCAGCAGAGCATTTTCTACGTTGGCTAATTTTGTCAGCCTGATAAAGCCGCAAGTTAACCAGAGCACCCGGATGTTAGCCATGAAAGGCGCTTATCCGAATGACGAGCTTGAAGACTTGCCCGACTGGGTCAAAGTAGATGCTGTGGAAAAATTGACAGTTCCGTATTTGCAGGCAGAACGACACCTCGTCATTATGTCGTTATCAACGAACCCAGGCTGAACAAACCCGGCATCAACAATCACAAGCTGAAGTAACAAACCAATGGCAAGAATTATCGCAGTCGCCAATCAGAAAGGCGGCGTTGGAAAAACCACCACAAGTGTGAATCTGGCATCCGCGTTGGCGGATATGAAAAACCGTACATTACTGGTGGATCTAGACCCGCAGGGCAATGCGTCAGTTGGTTGTGGTGTCAATTCCAGGTCGCTTGAGATCTCGGCGCTAGAAGTCATGCAAGGCGAATGTGATGTAGTTGATGCGCGGGTGACAGTGGAGGCATTGGGCTTTGATGTTCTGCCCTCCAATGGTGACCTGACGGCGGCCGAAGTTTCCTTGCTGCAAATTGATGACCGTGAGACCAGGCTGAAAGACGCGCTGGAAAAAGTGGCCCATCAGTATGCCTGGATCATCATCGACTGCCCGCCCTCGCTGAATATGTTAACCCTCAATGCCCTGACGGCCGCCAACAGCGTGTTGATACCGATGCAATGCGAGTATTATGCTTTGGAAGGTCTGGCATCGTTAGTTGGCACCATCGAGCAGGTTCGTAATAGTGTAAACCCGGGCCTTGAAATTGAAGGCTTGTTACGCACCATGTTTGATTCGCGCAACAACCTGTCGTTAGCAGTGTCGGATCAGTTGATTGAGCATTTTGGTGAACGGGTTTACCGCACGATCATTCCGCGCAACGTAACAGTTGCCGAGGCGCCCAGCCATGGTTTGCCGGTAGTCCGGTATGATCCCGGTTCGCGTGGCGCGATCGCTTATCTGGGGCTGGCTGGTGAAATGCTGCGCAGACACCGGAAGCGGCAGGCTAGCTAAATAATTGGCCCGTTAAAACGGCGGGCTGTTTTACTACACTTTTACAACATCAGTTCGGAAAGCAATAAAAATGGTAGCAAAAAAGAACCCTCTTGGCCGTAACCTGAGCTCCATGCTGAGTAAATCCGCCTTGCACCACGCCGCTGAAAGAACTGAGGCTGAATCTTCGGGCGCGGATCGCTTACGTAAACTGCCTGTGGATATGATCAGGCCCGGGAAATACCAGCCACGTTCTGTTTTTGATGCTGATAAACTGGAAGAGTTGGCAGAATCTATACGTCATCAGGGCATTATTCAGCCGGTGGTGGTGCGGGTATTTTCGGATGATGAATATGAGTTGATCGCCGGTGAGCGCCGCTGGCGCGCGGCACAATTGGCGGGTTTGCAGGAAATTCCTGCCATTATTCGTGAGGTGCCGGATGAAATCGCGATCGCCATGGCGCTGGTGGAGAATATCCAGCGGGAAGACCTGAACCCGATAGAAGAGGCCTCAGCCCTCAAGCGTCTGATTGAAGAATTCCAGATGACCCACCAGGAAGCTGGCGATGCAGTTGGCCGTTCGCGTTCCGCTGTATCCAACCTGATTCGCCTGTTGGAGTTGTCCGAGACGGTGCGTGAACTGGTTGATGCCCGCTATATTGAGATGGGTCATGCACGTGCCCTGCTGTCACTGGATGAACGCCTGCAGGAACAAGCGGCGCGCGAAGTAGTGCGCAAAGGCCTGTCGGTGCGCGAGACTGAGCAATTGGTACGCCGGCTTAAAAATCCACCACAACCAACTCAGCGCAGAGTTGACCCCGACACACGACATTTACAAGACAATCTGTCTGAAAAATTGTGCGCCAAAGTGACCTTGCAACACAATGCCAGGGGCAAGGGTAAAATGACCATCACTTACAACTCCCCGGACGAGCTTGAAGGCATTTTGGAGAATATGGGTATCAAGCTGGATCAATAATTACAAAAAATTCTCATATCCCGTTGCCCAGCCAGTCTCCTGAATGTTATTATAGGCGGCTGATACGGCCTGCTTCATTGAAACAGGTTTGGGTTACGGAGGCGAAAGCATGATGGTTCCCGATCAACGGCTAATCAGCCGGAGTCTGGGTGTTCAATCGACAGCCTCATTGTTATTGGCGATCGGCTTATTGCTGATTGATCCGGTGGCGGCGTACTCATCTTTGTTTGGCAGTCTGGCGGCGTTTATTCCCGCCCTTTTTTTTGCGCTTATAATGGTGCCTAAATTTGGGTCGAACAGCGCCGCATTTCTACGCACAGCCGTATTGGCTGAGCTAGGCAAGCTTTTGATTGTTGCGCTGATATGCGTGGCAGTGTTTGTTTGGGTTAAGCCCCTCGCGGCCGGTTGGTTTTTCGCCGGCATGGCGATAACGGTTCTCAGCGGTCAGCTGGGACTGTTTTTAAAGGCTTGATTAACCAGAGTTTTAACCAGGATTTGAATGTCTCTTCCCGGTGGAAGTGGCTGTAGAGAACGGACCGTAATAAATGGCAAGCGGAAGTGAAAAGCTGACAACCGGCGAATATATCGCGCATCATTTGCAGAACCTGACTTTCGGTCAGCACGCAGATGGCAGTTGGGGTTTGGCGCATAGTGCACAAGAAGCTGCTGCTATGGGTTTCTGGGCATTCCACGTGGATACACTGGTGTGGTCGCTGGTGCTGGGCTTCACGTTTTTCTTCTTGTTCCGCCATGTGGCCAAAAAAGCCAACTCCGGTGAGCCATCCCGTATGGAATCCATTGTTGAGATGGCGGTTGAGTTTGTAGACTCCAACGTCAAAGACACCTTCCACGGCAGCAGTCGTATGATTGCACCTTTGGCCCTGACTGTATTTGTGTGGGTCTTTTTCATGAACCTGATGGATTTGATCCCGGTTGACTGGTTGCCTTCATTGGCAAGCAGCCTGGGCTTATCCCATCAGAAAGTCGTACCAACAACTGATGTGAATGCCACGATGGGCATGTCCATCACGGTATTTGTACTGATCATTATTTACAGCATTCGCTATAAAGGCGTTAAAGGCTTCTTTGCTGAGTTGATATTCAACCCGCTGAATCCTAAAGAGCTGGGCATGCCGAAAGTTGTCTGGCCGCTGGCGATGATATTTAACCTTATTCTTGAAACGGTTGCCTTGATTGCCAAGCCTATTTCTCTTGGTCTGCGACTGTTTGGAAACATGTATGCCGGCGAATTGATCTTCATCCTGATCGCGTTGGTGTTTACTGCAGGCTCCGGTATTGTCGGTTCTGGTCTGAGCTCGCTCTTCGGTGAGCATATTCCTGCCTGGTTCTGGGCTGCTGCTGTACTGACTGTGTTTGCAACTTTATGGTTGAACATGAAAGGTAAGCTGAGCACCAAAAAGACCTTGTTGTTGCTGCTGGTAGAAATGCTGGTGGTTGGTGGCTTGGCCTTTCTGGGTGGTCAATTGATGCATTTCGGCTGGGCTGTGTTCCATATTCTGATTGTGACACTGCAGGCATTTGTATTCATGATTCTGACCATCGTTTATTTGAGTATGGCGACAGAGCATCACTAAAGGTTTTAGATTTGAAGCTTTGGTATTTGTTTTAGTAATTTGATATTTGTTTTGGGTTTTATAGGTTTTTGAGTTTTTGGGTTTTTTTTGGCGTTTTTTAATTTTGATGTTTGATCTCTGAGAACGGGAGTTTGTGATGGAATTTGTTATTGGTATGACCGCTGTCTCTGTTGCCCTGCTGATTGGCCTGGGTGCATTGGGTGTTGGTATTGGTGTGGGTATCCTGGGTGGACGTTTGTTGGAAGGTTCTGCACGTCAGCCTGAATTGGCTCCGATGTTGCAGGGTAAATTCTTCCTCGCCATCGCGTTGCTGGATGCTGTTGCCATGATTGGTGTTGGTATTGCGTTGTTCTTCACGTTCGCAAACCCGTTCATCGGTCAGCTCCAAGCCACTATCGGCGGATAAGTTGTCGCTTGCGACATTTTTTAGCAGTTACGACACGATGAGGTATACGGCATGAACATGAATGCCACTCTGATTCTGCAGTCGATCGCCATGATGGTGTTCGTCTGGTTTTGTATGAAGTTCATCTGGCCACCGATTCTGGCGGCCATGGATGAGCGACGTGCCAAGATCGCTGACGGCCTGGCCGCTTCAGACCTCGCCGCAAAAGCGCTGGAAGAAGCCAATCAGGAAGTTGAAGTACAGATCAAGGCAGCACGTGACAAAGCCGGCGAAATTGTCGATGCAGCCAATCAACGTCACAGTCAGATTCTGGACCAGGCCAAAGACGACGCGGTAAGCGAACGTCAACGTCAGGTTGCAGCGGGGGAGGCTGAAATTACACAGTCTGCCAACCAGGCGCGCGAAGAATTGCGTGCTTCTGTTGCCAGTCTGGCTGTTCTGGGCGCCCGTCAGATTCTTGAAAAAGAAATTGACGCTGATACGCACCGCGAACTGCTTGATAAGCTGATTGCCGAGATCTGAACATGAGTAGCCTGACAACATTGGCACGCCCTTACGCCAAAGCGGCGTTCGAACTGGCCCAGACTGATAGTAATCTGGCTGGTTGGGATGATCTGCTTGGCGCTGTTGCCGCGGCTACGGCCGATGAAGGCATGGCTGATTGGCTGGAAAGCCCTCAATCCACGGCTTCAAAGGCCGTTGAAATAATCACATCCGTCATTGGTGGTGATGTAGATGCGCGTTTTCTGGGCTTTTTGAATGTACTGGCCGACAACGATCGTTTGTCATTAAGTGCTGAGATTGCCCGATTGTTCGGCATTCTGCGTCAGGACGCTGAAAAGCGTTTGCAGGTACGGGTCGTATCTGCTGTGACGTTAGACGATGGGCAGGTTGAACGCATTAAAGCCGCATTGGCAAAACGCTTCGACCGCGACATCACGTTACAAAATGATGTTGACCCCGGGGTTCTCGGTGGCGCCATCATATATGCAGGTGATCAGGTGATAGACGGCTCTTTGGTGGGTCGTTTGAATCGCCTTGAAGCGTCCCTGAATTAAAGTGATTTGTGCTTAAACATATTTGTTATTGAAAATTATTTAGTTAATAGAACATATTCGATACTAGCAAGGCGAAAGATTGCCCAACTAAGTAATCGGACAGGAAAACTATGATGCAGACTACATTGAATCCATCTGAAATCAGCGAACTGATCAAGCAGCGTGTTGAGGAGCTGAATATTTCAGCTGAAACCCGTAACGAAGGCACCGTTGTCAGTGTATCTGACGGTATTGCCCGCGTTCACGGCCTCGAAGATGCCATGCAAGGTGAAATGATCGAGTTCCCCGGTAACACGTACGGACTGGCGCTTAACCTTGAGCGTGATTCAGTCGGTACCGTTATCCTGGGTGAGTACGAGCACATCACCGAAGGTGATACAGTTAAATGTACCGGCCGTATTCTTGAAGTTCCTCACGGTCCGGGTTTGTTGGGTCGGGTTGTGAACGCGCTGGGCGAGCCAATTGATGGCCAGGGCCCTATCGAGAATGATGGTTTCGCACCCATCGAAAAAGTTGCACCAGGCGTGATCTGGCGTAAGTCGGTAGATCAGCCGGTTCAAACCGGTCTTAAAGCCATCGATGCAATGGTGCCAATTGGTCGTGGTCAGCGTGAATTGATTATTGGTGACCGTCAGATCGGGAAGTCAGCCATTGCGATCGATACCATCATCAACCAGGCCCGCTCCGGTATTAAATGTATTTATGTAGCAATCGGTCAGAAGCAGTCTACTGTGGCCAACGTGGTACGAACGCTGGAAGCACATGGCGCGATGAAACACACCATTGTTGTTAATGCTTCAGCTTCTGAGTCAGCTGCGATGCAGTACCTGGCACCGTACGCCGGTTGCACCATGGGTGAGTATTTCCGTGATCGCGGTCAAGACGCTCTGATCGTATATGATGATCTGACCAAGCAAGCCTGGGCTTATCGTCAGGTATCTTTGTTGTTGCGCCGTCCGCCAGGCCGTGAAGCTTATCCAGGTGACGTTTTCTACCTGCATTCGCGTCTGCTTGAGCGTGCTGCCCGTGTTAACGAAGAGTATGTTGAGAAGTTCACCAATGGTGAAGTGAAAGGCAAAACCGGTTCATTGACCGCCCTGCCAATCATTGAAACCCAGGCCGGTGACGTATCGGCGTTCGTACCGACCAACGTAATTTCGATTACCGATGGTCAGATCTTCCTCGAGACCGATCTGTTTAATGGTGGTATCCGGCCTGCGGTTCACGCCGGTTTGTCAGTATCACGAGTAGGTGGTGCGGCCCAAACCAAGGTGATTAAGAAGCTCGGTGGTGGTATTCGTCTGGCATTGGCTCAGTACCGAGAACTAGCGGCGTTCGCCCAGTTTGCATCTGATCTGGATGAAGGCACCCGCGCCCAGTTGGAACGTGGTCAGCGTGTAACCGAATTGATGAAACAGCCTCAGTACAGCCCGATGTCGGTGGCTGAAATGGCTGTTTCCCTGTATGCCGTCGATGCCGGCTTTATGGATCATGTTGAGTTGATCAAGATCGGCGCTTATGAAGCTGCTTTGCAGGATTACATGAGCAACTCACACTCAGGTGTGATGGAAACTTTGAACAAAGGCGATGATTGGAGTCCTGAAATTCAGGCCAAACTCAAAGCTGCATGTGAAGAGTTCAATACCAGCGGCAGCTGGTAAGCGTTTGACCAGGTGATTCTTAGGGCGTTCAGCGGAGTAATTTGATATGGCAGGTGGAAGAGAGATTGTTAGCAAGATCCGCAGTGTGGAGAACACCAAAAAGGTGACTTCCGCGCTGGAGATGGTCTCGGCCAGCAAAATCCGCAAATCACAAGCGCTGATGAAAGAGTCGCGGCCATATGCTGCAATGATGAGCCGTGTGATCGGCCATCTGGGTAAAGCCAATCCGGAATATCGTCATCCGTTTACTTTAACGCATGATGAAACCAAAAAGGTCGGCTATATCGTTATTTCCAGTGACCGCGGCCTTTGCGGTGGCTTGAATAACAACCTGTTTAAGAAAGTTCTGCTGGATATGTCAGCGCAGAAAAAGCAGGGTCGTGAAGTCTGTATGGTGGCGCTGGGTAAAAAAGCCATCGGCTATTTCAAAAACGTCAAAGTCGAAATGCTGGCCGCTGCCAGTGACCTTGGCGAAAAGCCACAGATCGAAGCCCTGATTGGCGCGATCAAAACGATGCTACAAGCTTACCGCGAGAAGCAGGTTGATCTGGTCTATCTGGTACATAACGACTTCATCAACACCATGACGCAACACCCGGTGTTAGAGCAGTTGTTGCCCCTGCCACCGACCGACGATGAAGAAGTCCGGGATATCTGGGACTACATCTACGAGCCGGACGCGGAAACATTGCTCGATAGCGTAATGATTCGCTATATAGAAGCGCTGATTTACCAGGGCGTGTTGGAAAACCTCGCATCCGAACATGCCGCACGCATGGTCGCGATGAAGAGCGCAACTGACAACGCAGCTGATTTGATCGACGAGCTTAACCTGGTCTACAACAAGGCACGGCAAGCAGCGATCACACAAGAAATTTCAGAAATCGTCGGTGGTGCGGCTGCCGTTTAAGGCAAGCCCATCGGCATATAGGAGCTAAAGTAATGAGTACTGGATCAATTGTTCAGGTAATTGGAGCGGTGGTTGACGTAGAGTTTGATCGTGAATCGATGCCCAAAATTTTCAACGCCTTAAATGTCGAAGGAACCGACATTGTGCTGGAAGTACAGCAACAGCTGGGTGACGGCGTCGTACGTTGCATCGCGCTGGGTTCAACCGACGGATTGAAACGTGGAATGCCTGTTTCTGATACCGGCGGCGCCATCATGGTACCCGTGGGCGAAAAGACCCTGGGCCGTGTAATGGATGTATTGGGACGGCCGATTGATGAAGCTGGACCGATTGGCGAAGAAAAACGTATGCCCATTCACCGTAAGCCACCATCGTACGAAGAGCAGGCTGGCGGCAATGAGGTTCTGGAAACCGGTATTAAAGTTATCGATCTGATCATGCCAATCGCCCGTGGCGGTAAGGTTGGTCTGTTTGGTGGTGCGGGTGTTGGTAAAACCGTAACGCTGATGGAATTGATCCGTAACATCGCGATTGAGCATTCCGGCTTCTCTGTATTCGCCGGCGTTGGTGAGCGTACCCGTGAAGGTAATGACTTTTACCACGAAATGAAAGATGCCGACGTCCTCAGCAAAGTATCACTGGTCTATGGCCAGATGAACGAGCCACCGGGTAACCGTCTGCGCGTTGCACTGACCGGTTTGACCATGGCTGAAGAATTCCGTGATGAAGGTCGCGATGTATTGATGTTTATCGATAACATCTACCGTTACACACTGGCCGGAACCGAAGTATCGGCACTGTTGGGCCGTATGCCATCCGCTGTAGGTTACCAGCCAACACTGGCACTGGAAATGGGCTTGCTGCAAGAGCGAATTACTACGACTAAGACCGGTTCTATCACATCATTCCAGGCGGTATACGTACCTGCCGATGATTTGACCGATCCATCGCCAGCCACCACCTTTGCTCACTTGGATGCAACGTTGGTACTGAGCCGTAACATCGCAGAACAAGGTATTTATCCTGCGGTAGATCCTCTGGATTCTACTTCGCGTCTGCTCGATCCTAACCTGATCGGCCAGGAGCATTACGATGTTGCCCGCGCTGTACAGGGTGTATTGCAGCGTTATAAAGAGCTGAAAGACATCATCGCGATTCTGGGTATGGACGAGCTGTCTGAAGAAGACAAATCAACCGTTGCGCGTGCCCGTAAAGTACAGCGCTTCTTGTCACAGCCTTTCTTCGTAGCTGAAACCTTCACCGGTGCGCCGGGTAAATACGTCACTTTGAAAGACACCATTCGTGCTTTCAAAGGCATCGTAGAAGGCGAATACGATCACCTGCCAGAACAGGCATTCTACATGGTGGGCGGTATCGAAGAAGCGGTTGCCAAAGGTGCCGACATGGCCAAGAAAGACGCCAAGAAAGAGGCCGCGTAAGCCATGACCAAGAGCATTCGTTGCGACATCGTTAGTGCACACGGAGAGATTTTCTCGGGTGAAGTGACGATGGTATTTGCAACTGGCGTCGCTGGCGAACTGGGCATCAGCCCACGTCACGCACCGCTGATCACGCAGCTCAAACCTGGCCCGGTACGGGTATTGGACGAAAAAGGTGAAGAGCAGTTCTTTTTTGTCGGCGGCGGGATTATCGAAGTTCAGCCGCACGTTGTGACAGTGATGGCTGATACCGCAATGCGCGGCGAAGATCTTGATCAGGCTGCTGCAGAAGCTGCCAAAGCGGATGCGGAACGTGCGATTGCAGACCGCACTGGTGAAATGGATATTGCTCAAGCTCAGGCAAAATTGGCAGAAGCGGTTGCTCAGTTGCAGGCGATGGAGCAGTTGCGCAAGAAGCTTCGGCGGTAGAATTAAGTAGGTAGAAGAATTGGGGCTGGGTTCTGCTGGCTCGGAGAAATAAAAAAGCCCCGGCCATTATGGTTGGGGCTTTTTTAATTCTGGGAACAATAAATGCGGATGATTAAAAATGATGCTATATTGCATCGTATCTACATCATATATTTTGGAGATTAAATCATGACAAGAGCCAGCATATCGATCTCACCGCCTAACGCTGAATGGATACAGGCGCAAATAGAAAGCCAGGAGTTTTCGAGCCGGAGCGAGGTTGTTAATGACCTGATTCGCAAAGCTCGAAATGAACAAGATCAGATCGAAGCAATTCGTGCGGCACTCATTGAGGGCGAAAACAGCGGTTTTTCTGACAGAACGCCGGAAGATATAAAGAAAGCCGTTATTAAGAGGGTACAAAAAAATGGCCAGTTACCGCCTAAATGATGCGGCGCTTGCCGATCTCGATAGAATTTATGAATACGGTATTTTGACGTTTGGCCTACGGCAAGCGGATAAATACTATGAGGGGCTGTTGTCATATTTTCAGACCATCGCAGACAGCCCGTTGTTGCATGTTGCGGTTGATGAAATCCGCAAGGGATACCGCCGAGCATCGTATAGCAGCGACACAGTGTATTACCGCATTGACCCTAACGAGGTTGTGATTGTTCGAATTTTGGGTCAGCAGGATCTGCCGCAAGCGTTAGCAACGCCTTGAAATATCTTCCCCCAGTTCAACTTCTAGCTGCACGAGCCTGGATCTATTGTTGTGGTGCATTCGCCATATCAAGCGACATGGCAATCTTAGCGCTGGAGGATCTATTACTTGCAGTTGGATGATTGAAGTTGATGCTGAACCATCCGATGAATCCATCATGATTACTTGGTTTGTTGCTCCCAATGGGGGAGGGCTCAATATTGATCCAAACCAGTCTAATAACACTGATTCACTGGTTTTTACGTTCAGTGGTACACCGAGCATACCAACACTGGTGAAACCCGCAGCAGCCTTTTTAATGTTGGTATTGCTGTTAATGGGTCTCCGGCAGATTGCAATCCTCGATTAGTTGGCAGTTATCAAGAGCTGTCTTCAGCATCGAAGTATCCGCACTGTTGGGCCGTATGCCTTCAGAGGTAGGTTACCAGCCAACACTGGCACTGGAAACGGGCTTGCTGCAAGAGCGCATCACCACCACCAAGACTGGTTCTATCACATCATTCCAGGCGGTATACGTACCTGCCGATGATTTGACCGATCCATCTCCAGCCACCACCTTTGCGCACCTGGATGCAACGTTGGTACTGAGCCGTAACATTGCAGAGCAAGGTATTTATTTTGATACAGGGGGCTGCGGTAGATCCACTGGATTCTACTTCGCGTCTGCTCGATCCTAACCTGATCGGCCAGGAGCATTACGATGTAGCCCGTGCGGTACAGTACAGCGCTTTTTGTCTCAGCCTTTCTTCGTAGCTGAAACCTTCACCGGCGCGCCGGGTAAATACGTCACTTTGAAAGACACCATCCGTGCTTTCAAGGGCATCGTAGAAGGTGAATACGATCACCTGCCAGAACAGGCATTCTACATGGTGGGCGGTATCGAAGAAGCGGTTGCCAAAGGTGCCGACATGGCCAAGAAAGAAGCCAAGAAAGAGGCCGCGTAAGCCATGACCAAGAGCATTCGTTGCGACATCGTTAGTGCACACGGAGAGATTTTCTCGGGTGAAGTTACGATGGTATTTGCAACCGGCGTCGCTGGTGAGCTGGGTATCAGCCCACGCCACGCACCGCTGATCACGCAGCTAAAACCAGGGCCTGTTCGGGTGCTGGACGAGAAAGGCGAAGAGCAGTTCTTTTTTGTCGGCGGCGGCATTATTGAAGTCCAGCCGCATGTTGTGACGGTGATGGCTGATACCGCAATGCGCGGTGAAGATCTTGATCAAGCTGCTGCAGAAGCTGCCAAAGCTGATGCGGAACGCGCGAAAGCAGACCGCACTGGTGAAATGGACATTGCTCAAGCTCAGGCGAAATTGGCAGAAACGGTTGCACAGTTGCAGGCGATGGAACAGTTGCGCAAGAAGCTTCGGCGCTAGGTTGCAAGTAGTTAGAAGAATTAGAGCCGGTTTTGCTGGCTTGGAATTATAAAAAAAGCTGTGACCATTTTGGTTGGGGCTTTTGTGAGGTCTATGATCTTAAGAAATAATTAGAGCCATTTGCTTGCGTCCTGCTGTCCAATGATCGCCATGATTTCCACGGCTTCCTCCAAGGTGCGGTAATACACACTATCTGAGCCGCAGACGCTGCGCCTGTAGCCTTCGCGGATATCACACGGGGGATACAAAAACGGTTGTTCTGCAAGTTGCTCGAAATGGTCAAAAAACGCGGCGTGGTATGTGTCCGCAGCCTCCAAGCCCCACTGCTCAAGGCCATAGAACCAAATGCGCTCCAGATCGGCTTTGGCGTTCGGTGAAATTCTATAACTTGCCATCACGACGGGCTTTCTCTTTGAAACCGTCGAGCATTTCTTGAGGCGTTTCTTCAACCCATCCATCTTTTTCAACGGATCGCTCCGACGCGATCAATTTGGCGCGAATATGCTCAATTTCTGCTGTCCGCATTTCTTTTTCGCGCAAAGCTTCGCGGATCAATTCACTATCGGTTGCGTACTGGCCTTTTGCCATTTGTGCCTGTATCCAACTTTCCTGTTGATCGGTCACGGTGATGCTTTTTTTTACCATTGGCATAAAGAGGTCCTCGATAAAGTAAGAATATATACTACTTTATCCTACTGCAATAAAAAACACATTTGTGAATATACAGCCAATTCAGATCATACCGATCGCCCATGGTTTTAAAGTTGATCTGACAGATATATGGCTAAATGAACGAGCCACCAGGCAACCGTCTGCGCGTAGCTCTGACCGGTTTGACCATGGCGGAAGAATTCCGTGACGAAGGTCGTGACGTTTTGATGTTCATCGATAACATCTGCCGTTACACACTGGCCGGAACCGAAGTATCTGCACTGTTGGGCCGTATGCCTTCAGCGGTAGGTTACCAGCCAACACTGGCACTGGAAACGGGCTTGCTGCAAGAGCGCATCACCACCACCAAGACTGGTTCTATCACATCCTTTCAGGCGGTATACGTACCTGCCGATGATTTGACCGATCCCTCGCCTGCCACCACCTTTGCGCATTTGGATGCAACCTTGGTACTGAGCCGTAACATCGCAGAAAAGCACCTGTTAAGAGAAAATTTACTTGCACTCTGTTAACATGGGGTGTTAAAACGTTATTATGACAGGAGAGCGTGAAGCTGCAGGCATTACATATTTCCTCGAACTGGACGGGTCCGTTTATTTCGTTGATGAAAAATGCCGTTACCGGATCGAGATTAAGGCAATGCGCACCGATAAAACACCGGAAAGACCGCACGGCCTTAGCTATTCGCCCACTCTTCACAACTCCGGTAATGAAAGGATTTTAGGATTTGATAACGCGCACCCTGTACCGGCAAGCAGAGGGCCTGGTGGCAAGAAGCACAAATTTCATGACCACCGGCATCGATACGATAAGATCCGTATCTACCATTTTGTTGATACAGAAAGGCTGCTTACGGACTTTTTTGAGGCTGTCGATCAAATCCTGAAGGAGAAAGGAATACAGATATGAAAACATTAAAAGTCGGCATTTTGAGCTATGAGGACATGAAAACGCGGACGATGGCAATCGCGCGCGGCGAGTACAAGCCCAAGCGAGGGGAACCGAAAGTCTTTTTCCCTTCTTTTGAAGCGCTTGCTGGCGTGCTCTCGGAAAAAAACCGGGCGCTCTTGCAGGTCATTCTTGATTGTCAGCCTGAATCAATGACCGACTTGGCCAGGCTATCAGGCCGCAAGACCGCAAGCCTGTCACGCACGCTAAAATCAATGGCGCGGTATGGTTTGGTAGAACTGGAAAGGAAACCGGGCGGTAAGGTCCGGCCCCGAGTGAATTATACGGATGTGGCTCTACAATTGCCGCTTGCAAGAGAACAAGAGCAGCGCACAGCTTAGCGCGGCCGAAAAAATCCCCGAACTCGACTGGCCGGAACCGAAGTATCGGCACTGTTGGGCCGTATGCCTTCAGCGGTAGGTTATCAGCCAACACTGGCACTGGAAATGGGCTTGCTGCAAGAGCGCATCACCACTACCAAGACTGGTTCTATTACCCCATTCCGGGCGGTATACGTACCCGCCGATGATTTTAAAATTTGCGCGTCAACGCCAAATTTGCAAGGTTACCGTGTATACGAAAATATCTGACAATGATTCACTCGTTTGGTGACCGAACTACTTCTGATTTGTACCATGGTATTTCGAGCAGCAAGGTTCGCCGACTACCTACACCGATATTGGAATCAGCATTGTTGAAGCTCGACGTTATTAACGCGGCCACTTCTCTGAATGAACTGCGTTCACCACCCGGGAAGAGGCTTGAGCTATTGAAAGGTAATTACGACGGACTCTACAGTATTCGTATCAATTCTCAGTGGCGAATCATATTTCGCTGGCAGGCATCCAATGCACATCAGGTAGCGATTGTGGATTACCATAAATAATGACAATTTGAGGCACCTTTATGATTCCGACAAATAGAACAGCAAGCCACCCCGGGCGTGTGTTGTTAAAAGAGTTTTTGGAGCCGATGGAGCTTACGCAAACAGCTCTCGCCGCGCATATAAACATTCCGATTCAGAGGATTAACGAGATTGTCCGGGGTAAACGTGGCATATCACCTGATACGGCTTGGTTGCTTGCAGACGCTTTCAATACCTCACCAGAATTTTGGTTGAATTTGCAGTCTGTATACGACTTGTCATTGCATCGCCGTAAAACGAATATCGAGCCATTGATGTCGGCTAATGCTTGAAAGCTGGCGATAGAGCGTTTGTGAAAGAATCTTCGGCGGTAGGTTTAAGTAGCTAAGAGAATTGAGGTCCGGCTTTGCTGGCTCGGCGTTAAAACGAAGCTCTGGCCGATTTGGTTGGGGCTTTTATACGGCTTGCAGCATCATCCAGTGAGAAGACCGATGTTGCCATAGCGACATTTCCTTAGGCGCTTTTCTCTGACCCCATTATTTTGCTTGCGGGCCAAACAAGACCGAGTCGGATTGCAACCAGCAGAATAATGTAACTCGACACCAGCGCGACAAAAGGGCCGATCGGGTGGTTCGGAGCGGCTTGACTAACCAGCAGGTAAATGAAATACATCGCTGTCAGAACATTGGAAACCAGCGCCAGATTTACAGCCCAGCGCATGCCGATCCACAATACGCGACACAAGCCGATATTGATCAGGCCGGTTGTTGCCAGCAGCAGTCCGGGTAGCAATAGGGACAATCTGCTGCTACCGGATGGATCTTTGCTGCCATCAATCACCGGCCATACTGCCGCAAAATGCCCATAAGCCGCTCCCAAAAGAAATAAACCTAATAATAGGCCACCGCCGGATGCGAGGCGATATAGAGCATTGCGCGTTAGCTGATGTTCAATCTCAGAAACCAATGTCTTTTCCGCCCACTTTGGCAAGGCCGCATTCATAAGCAAATACCACGGCTTGCGTGCGATCCCGAAGCCCCAGTTTAGAGAGCACGCTGGAGACGTGTGTTTTCACAGTGGCTGAGCCAATAAACAGCGCGTCTGCAATTTCCCCGTTGCTTTTGCCATCGGCCAGCACTTGTAAAATCTCACGCTCTCGAACTGTCAAACGTTCCAGGCGTTCAATAAGCTCCCCATCGACACTAAGTTGTTCTGCAAACCGCCCAATCAGGCGCCGCGTAATAGTCGGTGCCAACATAGCGCCTCCAGTAGCGATGGTCCGCACTGCGGCAACCAGTTCCTCAGGAGGAATATCCTTAAGCAAAAAACCACTGGCGCCTGCCTGCAGCGCCCTATAAACATATTCATCAGGGTCAAACGTCGTGAGAATAATAATGCGTGTGTTCTCATCAGTCTCAGCCAGAATACACGACGTTGCTTCAAGCCCATCCATTTCAGGCATCCGGATATCCATCAGGATAATGTCGGGCTGATGTTGGCGGGCCGCAGTCACCGCTTCCAGACCGGTTCCTGCTTCAGCCACCACTTCAATATCGTGTTCATGCCCTAAAACCATGGCAAAACCGCGCCGTACAAGGCTTTGGTCGTCGACGACTAACACACGTATTGTCATAGTGGGCTCCTCTTAATGGGAATTTCAGCGCAGACTTCAAAACCACCATCGACACCGGCACCGGCTGTGAATACGCCATCGAGCAACTCAACCCGCTCGCGCATCCCCACAATGCCGTGGCTACCGGCCCTGTCCGCAATGCTCTCATTCGAACCGCGCTTGCCCGCATCGGCGCAACCATTTCCATTGTCATTGATTTGCACCATCACTTGATCTTCGCCCACATCCACAGAACCAGTAACAACGACGCCGTCACCTGCGTGTTTGATCACATTGGTAAGCGCTTCTTGCACGACTCGGTAAACGGTGAGCTGCAGGCGCGCCGGTAATGTCGAATAAACACCGCTTGTACCAAAGTTAACGACGGTACCGGCATCGCGGACTTCCTGGATAAGCGCCGGCAAATCTGTAATTCCCGGCTGCGGTGCCATCGCAGTCTGTTGCTCGACAGGACGCAGCACATCAAGCAAATGACGCAATTCAGTTAGTGCGTTGCGACCCGCTTTTTCGATTGCGACCATGGCGTCGGCAGCCGCATTGGAGTCTGACCCGATAACCGTTCTGGCAGCACCAGCCTGCACCGTCATCAAGCTGACCTGATGCGCAACAATATCGTGCATCTCACGAGCAATTCGCGTGCGTTCAGCGGTTACCGCACGCACTGCTTCCGCGCTGCGCTCCCGCTCAAGATGATCGGCTCGTTCTTCCAGTAGCCGCAAATACTCCCCGCGAAAACGTAATCGCCTGCCAACATACCAAAACGAGACCACCAGCCCCGCCGCGATCGTGCCGCTGATGCTGGGCTGGCTAAGCACAAATAAATCGATCAGCACAAATATAAGCGCAACCAGTATGCCGAACAGGCTGTAGCGACTGTCGCCCTCATAACGGCCAAGGCTATACAGAGAAAAAGCCAATGCAAAAACTCCGTCACCCATTCCCCCCAGCAAAACCAGGACTGATGCACACAAGACAACCATATGGACTTGCCAAGGGTGGCTTCGGCGCCACAACAAGGCGAAATTCCCGACAAAAGCACACAGAAAAATACCCACGTCGGTGAGCGAGCCCATCGACAGTGTCTCGCGACTGGCACCCTGCGCCCACATCAACATCGTCAGGAAGAATGAGATCAACGCAACAAAAAAGTCAGCAGATAGGGGCCAGCGTTCAAAAGGCCCGCGTAAAGGCTGCCAAACCCGGACGCCGGCGACCGTGCGCTGTTGCAATAAGTCAGTCATTTCAGAAGTCTAAACCAATCTCAAAACCCCTGTCATGCCAATCGAGGGGGATATTGTCGCGCACCTGTCTCCTCCTTTTGGGGGAGAAGAAAATCCCACACGTGGCCGATGTTTCAGGGTTTGCTCAGGCGCATGATATTCACTCACGAGAATTTATCAGCAGGAGAACCTGAATGAGCGATGTCATCGTAAGCAACAAAACATTCGCAGAAGCCTTACCGCAGCAGGCATTTCGCATCAGCGTAAAGCTATGGTTTAGTATTGCTGCGATCGGGCATTGGATTTTTGTCGCCTACATTCTGGCAGCCTTCTACCCGCCCATCGCCGAGCACGGGATGGAAGGTCTGAAAGGCTCTCACTTGCCTTCGGGCTTTGTTGAGGGCGACACGTTAGGCAATTTGGCGTCGATAGCTCATGTTTTACTGGCTGCGCTGATTATTGGCGGTGGACCACTGCAATTGATTCCGGTCATCCGCAACCAATATCCGGCGTTCCACCGCTGGTTGGGACGCAGTTATCTGCTTGCAGCTGTCAGTAGCGGTCTGGGCGGCTTATACATGACCTGGACACGAAGCCCGATCGGCGATGTTGTTACTCAACTGGGTATTAGCGGAGACGGTATTCTCATCGTGATATTCGCTGCGTTAGCGGTTTATCACGCCATAGGTCGTCGAATCGCAAAACACCGGCGCTGGGCCATGCGGTTGTTTATGACGGCGAGTGCTGTCTGGTTTTTTCGGGTCGGACTGATGGGCTGGGCCATGCTCACCGGAGGAATTGGCATAGACTGGGACTCCTTTACCGGTCCGTTCCTTTATTTTCTTGGCTTTGCACAGTATCTGCTACCTCTGGCAATGCTGCAGTGGTACTTCTATTGTCAAAAGAACTCGACTCCCGGCAATCTAGTGACTTTTTCAATCGCACTTTTTTCGCTTACTTTGTTCATGACGCTTGGTATCTTCGCTGCGACCATGGGGATGTGGTTGCCAAGAATGAGTGGCTGAGAAAGTTATTGTCGTAAAATTTAAGTAGGTAAAAGAATTGAGGGCTGGTTTTGCTGGCCCGGTGTTAAAACGAAGCCCTGACCATTTTGGTTGGGGCTTTTGTTTTTAGTAACCAGCTTCATTTTGATGTCGAAAAGCGAGTACATAAACGGAATCTGTGATTTCATCGAATCGATAAATTGCCACATAACCCGAGTCACTAAAAGGAATAATGAGTTCACGAAATTCCAGAAAGTCACCGAATGGCCTTCCGATTTCGGGTTTGGTTTCTAAAAGAGCAAATTGCTGCTGGATGACTTGTGCCGCTCGCTTCATCGCCAAAGGGTTTTTATCTTTCAGAAACTTTCTGCAACGTTCCAGCTCGGGTAGGGCTCCTTCAGTAAAAATTACTCGTGGCATGAAGGAAGCTGACTCTCTTTATCCGTATCCCATGCTTCGAGCCAATTTTTTACTTCGTTACCGGTCAGGTGTCGCCCAGTTTCCTGATATGCCTTCCATGATGCTAAGGCTTCGCGTTTGAAGCTTTCTTTTGCTTCTTCACGTTCAACGTAATCACGTATGGCTTCTCGCATTATCCAGTGAGGGGAGCGATGTCGAACGTCTGCTAAGCTTTTAATCCTGTCTTTTAGGTCATCATCCAATTTTATTGACGTTGCCATAACAAATTCTCATATTACTAGGTAGTACCTTGCAGCACCTTATCATAAATATTCGAGTATCTCCGGGTAGTAAATTTTCGCGCCTGCTCGATTCTACACTGATCAGCCAGAAGCGATTCCATGTAGCACGTTATGTACAGCCTCTGATCGCAATCGCCGTATAAGTGTGCTGAGAATTTGTAAGCGCATTCTGCGGGCTTCTACACAGTTTTAAACCGGATGACAAACATTGCCATTATTGTGCGATAATTGGATTGGAAAAATTGAGGTAACACCAATGGCAACAATGAATGTTTCGCTCCCCGACCGCATGAAACATTGGGTAGAAACACAAGCAAAGACCGGCAAATATAGTAACTCTAGTGACTATGTTCGTGACCTAATTCGCCAAGACCAAGTCCGCGCGGGGAAGATCGCACATATGCAGACAGTCGTCACTGAAGGCCTAAATAGTGGCATCACAAAACGCTCGCCTGACCAAAGCTTAGCAAAAGCCCGTAAAATGGCAGGTTCCAAGTAGTTTATGCAATATGACATCAGCGAAAAGGCTGAGGCTGATATTTTACAGTTATATGTTGATGGCGCTCGTAAACATGGTGAAGCCCGCGCCGAGTCCTATTGGGCTGGTCTGTTTCGGCAATTTGTATCTTTGTCCTACCATCCAGAGCTCTACCATGAACGCTTTGAAATAACGCCGCCCGTCCGGGTTTGCCCATATGGTGTTCATGTCATCATTTATTTGGTTCAAACGAATGACCGGGTCTTGATCGTTCGCGTTCGACATATGCGTGAAGATTGGCTTTAAATTGAAACTTCTCATCAGTTGGACCTTGTATCGGGCTAACTCCACCGTTTGTCATGTTGAGCAGGTCGCCGAACTTGGCGATTTATCAGCCGGTGGTGGATGCGGCAAGCCCAGGGGCTTCGGCCCACTTGCCTTCGGTTTGCAGAATATTCCGTTTCAACGTGATACCTTGTGATGCTTGTCATTGCCATGGGATTAAAAGTTGAAAATAGCGATCTCTGACATCGAATCGGCATCACGCAGCGTCTACTCACAGATGCAAGCAACGCCACAGTACTGCTGGCCACTACTTTGCGAACGTCTGGGAACAGAAGTCTGGGTTAAGCACGAAAATCACACCCCGGTTGGGGCTTTCAAAATTCGTGGTGGACTCGCATACTTCGCGCACCTCGCCAATAGCGACCGTGTTCCAAAAGGCGTAATAGGTGCTACTCGCGGCAATCATGGTCAATCGGTCGGTTTCGCCGCACGCAGGTATGGCATCCCCGCGACCATCGTGGTGCCCTTTGGCAATAGTGTTGAAAAGAACGCGGCAATGCGTTCACTCGGCGTGGAGTTGATCGAGCACGGTGATGATTTTCAGGCTTCACGAGAGTTTGCAGCCAGTCTGGCCAGTGACCGGTCGCTGCATATGGTGCCTTCATTTCACCCACTGCTGGTTGCCGGTGTCGCCACCTATAGTTTGGAATTACTCACAGTGGTCAAGGATGTTGATGTTGTCTATGTCCCCATTGGCCTTGGTTCCGGTATTTGTGGAATGCTGGCTGTGCGTGACGCGCTGGGATTGAAAACCGAAGTGGTTGGTGTTGTGTCAGCTCATGCGACTGCATATGCCGATTCATTCAGTGCTAAGCGCCCGGTTGAATCCGCGGTGACAACTGAGCTGGCTGACGGTATGGCTTGTCGCGTCCCGGAACCTGCTGCACTCGAAATGATCTGGCAAGGCGTCGATCGGATCGTCCAGGTCACAGATGAAGAAGTGGCTGCTGCCATCCGAACGCTTTTTGAATGCACGCATAACATTTGTGAAGGCGCGGGTGCAGCGGCGCTGGCGGCGGCCACACAGGAGGCGCCAAAACTGGTGGGCCGTAAAGTAGCGCTGGTTGTTTCAGGCGGCAATATTGACCGGAATGTTTTTGCCCGTGTTATTAGTAAACAATAGTTATGCTGAGATCGGCTATTTTTTCTCGCTAAGGATGCAGTTTTTTACCCCAATGGTCTATTATATTAAATCCTGACGAAGGATGATCAAGTTATGAAGGAGGATAGTTATGACGACTAATCCCGTAGGATGGTTTGAAATTTACGTCCAGAATATGCAACTCGCAACCAGCTTTTACGAGGCCGTATTAAAAGTTAAGTTGGAGCCGTTAGGCCCACCTGACGGATCGGAAGATTTGCAGATGATGGCTTTCCCTATGCAAATGGATGTTCCCGGTGCTGCCGGATCGCTGGTCAAGACGGAGGGCTTCCCTTCTGGCGGCAACAGCACTCTGGTTTATTTTAGTTGTGAAGACTGTGGCGTAGAAGCTGGCCGTGTGGCTGCTGCTGGCGGCAAGCTGGAGCGTGAAAAAATGTCGATCGGCGAGTACGGATTCATCGCTCTGGCAGTTGATACCGAAGGCAATATGTTCGGATTGCATTCACATAAGTAGATGTCAGAGAACTCATGCTGTTGGCGTAAATGACATTTCGAAAAAGTGATCGGGAGTAAAAAATGGCGTGGGTAGTTCTGTTTTTCGCGGGTTTGTTTGAAATCGGCTGGGCCATTGGTTTGAAGTATTCCGACGGTTTTTCAAAGCCAGTGGCATCAACGGCAACTGTGATCGCGATGGTCGTGAGTGTTGTTCTGTTGGGCTATGCCATGAAAACTTTGCCGGTAGGTACAGCCTACAGCGTTTGGGTCGGCATCGGAGCGATCGGTACTGTTATTCTGGGGATCTGGTTGTTCGATGAACCCGCCGGACTTTTCAGGATGGTCAGCGTCGGTTTGATCATCGCCGGTGTAATAGGGCTTAAACTCGCCACAACTAATTGAAGTATTGCATTCTAACTACTGCCGCGAGGCCGGGAAGTCATGTACACACTACACATTGCCAATAAAAACTATTCTTCCTGGTCGTTGCGGCCATGGGTGTTGATGAAAGAACGGGGCATTGATTTTAAGGAAGTGCAAACCGTCTTCTCGTCAGACTCCAACTGGAACAACTTCCGGGAGTTCTGCCCGACTGGTATGGTCCCCTGTTTACAGGATGGCGATCAAACCGTATGGGACTCTTTGGCCATTTGTGAGTATCTGGCAGAAAGCCACTCCGGTGTTTGGCCTGATAATGTGCAGGCGCGCGCGTGGGCACGATGCGCGGCGGCAGAAATGCACTCAGGTTTTTCTGCATTGCGTAATGATTGCCCGATGAATTGTGGAATCAGGGTCGAGTTGCATGATATCTCTGACAAGTTGCAGCGGGATATTTCCAGACTTGACGAACTGCTTGGTGAAGGTTTGAAGCGATTTGGCGGGCCTTTCCTGGCAGGTCAAAACTTCACCACGGTAGACGCGTTTTATGCGCCAGTGGCATTCCGTGTGCAGAGCTACAACCTTGAGTTGAGTGATACTGTCGCTGATTATATGGCGCTTTTACTTAGTCTGAGCTCCATGACTGCATGGCAAACCAGTGCTTATGCTGAGCCTTGGTTAGAAGAAAGTCATGAGGAAGAAGCCAGGCTCGCAGGAACCATTTTGAAAGATTTTCGCGAAAACCTTGAGTGTTAAACGAACATGGGAGTTAACAAGTCATGCAGATAACTAAAGCCAGCGAAGAGCAGATACAAGCCTTCATCAGCCAGAATGAACAGTGGAGCCTGAAAAATGGCAAGTTGCACCGCGAATTTCAGTTTGAAGATTTTGTGGCGGCTTTCGGGTTTATGACCGAAGTCGCAATTAAGGCCCAATCCCAGAATCACCACCCGGAGTGGTTTAACGTTTATCGAAAGGTGGTGGTTGATTTGACAACGCACGAAGCTGGAGGAATCAGCGAGCGCGATTTTAAGCTCGCAAAAGTTATGGATGAAATTGCATCGGGCCGGGCGACTTAAACGAAACTACCTGTTGGAGTAAGCGCTTAGCTCGACCTCATCGCGCCTCGTGATATTTTGCAAAGGCACAGATTCATGTGCGATAACTTTTACGTTGTCTTTATCTGACCGCAGGGCGATCGCGATGGGGTAGCGTTCTGCGTAACAGCCCTGCCAGAACTGCCAGTCATCAGCGTCATCGTGCAACTCCTGCTGAATGAAAAACTCTCCTGTCTGCCGGCCCCCAAATAGAAAACCAAACTGATTCAGTGGAATGGCAAAGCCGGCGCCCCGGGCTTTTATGTAGGCCTCTTTCAGCGTCCAGTGTTCAAAAAACCGCTGCTTCTGTTGATCAGCAGGCAGAGATTCGAGTTGCCCGATTTCTGCTGGCGAAAAATAGCTGAACAAACTGCTGAACGCTGCCCGTGTTGAACGTTGCCGGTCCTCTACATCGACGCCAATTTCCGCACTGCGTGTTATTCCGCAAATGATGAGTCCTGCGGTATGTGAGAGGTTAAAGCTCAAATGCTGTTGGCTTGAAGGGTGGTTGAGTTCGGGTTTGCCGTGTTGGCCCTTCGCGAATTTCCACTCAGCTGGCTCGACATCACAGAATTCAGATAAGCAGGTACGCTGCAAAGCGCGGGTAACCAAATACTGGTGGCGATGGCGTTGATGATAGAAGTTCGGTAGCTGTGCGCGTTCATCATTCGAAAGCAGTGATTCATATTGTTGGAGTAAATCCGGGTGTGTTATGTCACCCGGACGGGTTATGAACAGGTGGACTTCATTGTCAGGTAGTAGCATCAGTTAGGAGTTTACGGGTCAGCCCCAGCGCCGGTGAATCCAAAGCCATTGCTCCGGGTACTCGCGAACCCAGCCTTCAATGACATCGTTAACCATTTGAGCAGTGCCCTTAATGTCGATGTCGCCATCTTCATTGCGCGGCAAAACCAACTCATCGGTAATTTCCAGCCGAAAGCGGCCATCGGGAAGCCGGATTGATCGCGCCCCATGCACCGGGCAGTTGTAGCGTCTTGCCAGTTTGGCCAGCAAGGGGTTGGTGGGTGCCTCGTGTCCAAAAAAGGGCACCATGATGCCGCGCCTGAACTTCTGGTCCACCAAAACGCCAACATGATCCTTGCGCTCGAGCGCGCCCATCAATTGAAAAGATGCGCCCTGCCTGGATGCCACCAGATTTTTGGAGAGTTCTTTACGCGCGTCGGCCACTTTATCGGCTGCGTACTTATTGTTTGGCTGTCGGTACATGGACTGGATTTCGAGGCCAAATTTGGCGGCGGCCATGGGCAGCAATTCGAAATTAGCGAGATGGCCGGTAAAAATGATGGCGGGTAAGCCATCATCCCGCAGCTTGATGAACTGCTCAGCGTTTTTAACTTCGATGCGACCGGCACCAGGGTTGTCTGCATCCAGATCGAATATCTCATCCAGATAGCCATATTCGAGTAAGGTGCGTGAAATCTGGGCCCAGCTATCACTGGCCAGTTGTTCACGCTCTTCAGGTGTCTTTTCCGGAAAAGCCAGCGCGATATTATCGAGCGCAATTTGATGGCGTTTGGTTTTCGGTCCGAACCAGCGCGCAAAACGCTCGAACAATCGTTCCGCGGTTTTCATTGGGATCAGGCGCAACAGCCAGAACATCAAGAACACGCATTGACCAACCAGCCAGTCGCGGGCGTTGCTTAGCGATTGCACTAAACGATAGCGCCAGGGCAGTTTCATTTCAGATTGCCCACTGGGTCAAGTGGCCATTCAGGTGCCCGTTCAAGTCCGTGTTCAAATGCAGGCTCAAGTGCCGGATTAAAGCGTGACGACGATTTTGCCGAATACCTGGCGGTTTTCGAGTCGCTCCAGGCCCTTGCCAATATCTTCGAGCGGAATCTCCAGATCGATAACCGGGTGTACTGTGCCCGCAGACAACTTCTCAAGCGATGTTGCGATATTCCGCATATTGCAGCCAAAACTTCCGATCAACCGTAATTGTCTCTGAAAAAGCTGAAACAGGTTGATCTCTGCTTTGATGCCGGTAGTAGAACCACAGGTAACAAGGCGGCCACCAATTTTCATCGAGAACATGCTGCCTTCAAAGGTATCAACCCCCACATGCTCGAAGACCACATCAACGCCCTGCTTTTTGGTTAATTTGCGCAAACGGCCTTCAAACCGGTCGGTTACGTAGTTGATGGCGTGATCGGCGCCAAGCTCCAATGCTTGCTTTGCCTTTTCGTCATTGCCGACGGTTGTGTAAACCGTGCAACCGATAGCTTTGGCCAACTGGATGGCGGCTGAACCTATACCGCTGCCGCCGGCGTGAACCAGAATGCTTTCGCCGGGCTGTAGTTTGGCGTTGTCGAACAGCATGTGCTCAACAGTACCGAACGTGATTGGTGTGCAGGCTGCGGCAATTGGGTCGAGACCTGCAGGGGCCGGTACAAATAACCGTGCCGGGAAATTCATTTTTTCCTGCGCAAAGCCATCAATGTGGAAACCGAAAACGCCATTAACGTTCTCACAGAAATTATCGCGGCCTTCCAGGCAGGGCTTACACTTGGCACAGGTGTTGGCGCCATACAAAGCACCGAGTTGGCCGACTTCAAGGCCGGTAACATTTTTACCAACCGCAATGATCTCACCAGAAGCTTCAGCGCCTACGGTAATAGGTAGCGTACGCTTAGCGAAGGCCATTCCACGCCAGCCCCAGACATCGATGTGGTTTAAAGCAACCGCACAGATCCGTACTTGAATCTCGTCGTCAGCCGGTGGCGGTGGCGCATCTATGTCAACGATTCGAAGGTCGCGTTCGCCGAAATTTCTGAGTGCTTTCATATCTGTATCTACCGTTGAATGAGCAGGCCGGCCGTCAGGCCACCGTCTATGGGTATGATGCTGCCGGTGATGTAGCCTGCCAGTGGCGATAATAAAAAACGGGCCAATTCGCCGACTTCTTCCGGTTGCGCAAAACGCCGTAACGGTATCTGTTTCTCGAGTTTTTCACGGTAATCTGCGTATGGCGCCAGTAAGTCCGTGTCAACATAGCCCGGCGATATATAGTTTGCAGTAACACCTTTGCGCGCCAACTCAACTGCCAGCGTTTTGATATAGCTCAACATCGCGCCTTTGCTGGCCGCGTACATGGAATTGCCGGATACCGCCAATTGGGATGTTACCGAGCCGATCGTTACAATGCGGCCGGCTTTGGCGCGCATCAGCGGCCGTGATGCTGCACCCGTCAGACGAGTCATTGCCCAGAAATTCAACTGGAATAAATGCTCGGCTTTTTCCTGATCCGCTAAAACGGCGAGTGTGTCATAGGAGCCGCCGGCGTTATAAATAAGTCCATAAAGAGATTCAGATTCGCCAATATGATCGGCGAAATCTTCAACCTGTTGTTTGTCCGACATATCGACCTGATGACTGCTGAAATTCTGATCAGCGTACCGGGTAGTCAGTTGTTCGCACAAAGTGCCGGCTTCTTTAACAGAGCCGCGGTAGGTGAACCCCACATCGTAGCCATCTGCGGCCAGCGCCTTAACGATACCGCGACCAATACCCCGGGCGCCGCCAGCCACAAACACCATTTTGCCCATGGAGTTGTTGGGGGCGTTATTGGGGGCGCTGTTGGGTTTGATTGTTGATTCGGTCATTCTCTAAACCTTAATCCGGTTCGGCTGAAAAAATCAGACACACATTCTGCCCGCCAAAGCCAAATGAATTTGACATTACTGAACTCACTGATTTTTCTCTTTTAAAGTTAGGTACCACGTCCATCAGGATATTGGGATCCTGCTCGTGACAGTTGATGGTCGGCGGTATCACCCCCGCTTCAATGGTGAGCAGGGAAATCGCAGCTTCAACGGCGCCAGCTGCACTTAGTGTGTGACCAATCATGGATTTATTGGAGCTGATGGGAATGTTATCCAATGCATCGCCAAGTGCAGACGATAAGGCGAGGTATTCCATCTTGTCATTTTCGGGCGTGCTGGTGCCATGTGCATTTATATAGTCGACTTCGTGCGGCATCATGCCGGCATCTTTCAGGGATCGCGTCACCGTTTCGATCACTGCAGAGCCATCCGGAGCTGATCGGGTGCGGTGGAATGTATCCGCCCGTTCACCGGCACCGCGCACCACACCCAGAATTTTGGCACCTCTGGCTTTGGCTGCATCGTAGGATTCAAGTACCAGGGATGCAGAACCTTCTGCCATCACAAAACCGTCACGACCTTTGGAGAAGGGTTTGGACGCGCCTTTTGGGTCATCGTTTTGCGTAGACAGGGCAGACAGCAAATTAAAGCGCACCACTGTTTCTTCGCAAATTTCGCCATCGGTTCCATTGCAAAGGGCGGCATCGGTATCGCCACGCCTGATGGCTTCTGCACCCAGTTGCACCGAGGTGGCGCCGGAGGCACAAGCCGTGGTCAGGGAAATGGGTTGGCCACGGGTGCCGAATTCTTCTGCCAGGTGCTCAGCAATACTGCCGAACTGGTACATAGCATAAAACTCACTGAAATCCCCAAGGCGGGCGTTTCTAATCAGTCGTTCATAGCCTGATTTGCCGTTTACCGTCGAGCTCTCATACACCTTCATGCGGTGATGCCAATTGGTTTCCACCGGGAATATAGCCATAAACAAGGGGCCGGGAAAATTGCCTTTAGATCCTATGCCGGATTGTGCAATGGCTTCTTGAGCAGATTTTCTCGCCAATGACAAAGAATGAGCAGGCGCAAAAAACTCGCCTTTGCCCTGCCAGTCAATAATGCCGGCGATTTGAGTGCGCAAGCCTTCGGTGTCAAATCGATTGATTTTACTGACCCCGGATTCGCCTGCAATTAACTTGCTCCAGTTGTCCTGTTTGCCTTCACCCAGTGCGGTCACCATGCCGATGCCGGTGACGACAACGATGGGCCGGCCGAGATGATCAAGGGTTGCCTGGCTCATGATGATTCCACCTTGCGTAGCGGCACGGCTGGCTTGTCGATTAATGCCAGGCTCTCGCCGCGCCAATGTCCCCAGGTGCTGATCAATACCTGTTCCGGCGAACCGGCAAACGGCTGTTCTACGCCACTGTCGTCAAAGGGTTCAAAAAAACCGCCTTTGGAAATTGCCAGCGCGGCCAGGATCGTGCTGACCGGAAACTGAGCTTCAATTGTGCTGCCCAACACCGTTGTGACAGCACGAATAGAGGGTTTGGCGCCAATATCTGACAGGCCGTTCAAGAATGCATGCTCTTCACTGAGCTGAGGCTGAATGCCGCTGCAGCCGGTGAGTACCGGTAATGGACCATGGGTAATTTTGCCTGCCAGTTTTTTCAGCAGTTGGTCAGCGCTCTTGCCGGCAGTGCCGGGTTCACGATTACATCGATCCGAAACAACGGTATTGATGCGTGCGTAGGGTTTGGCACCACGAGCTTCGGCATGCTCTTTGGATTCAAGTACCAGAAATGCGCCCGCGCTTCCGGCGATTAAGCCACCTTCAGTGTTTTCACGAGACCATACCGATTGGTAATCTTCGCCCCATAAGGCGTTGCCAAACTCCATCAGCATGGTCATGTCGGCACGTTCAGCGATATACGCACCGCCGACCAGGAAAATATCACCCTGGCCGTGTTGAATTTGTGCAGTGGCTGTTTCAATGGCGCTGACACCCGCCATTTCCTCACCCATAAAGGTGCGTGATGAATCGGTAACGCCGTGTACGATGGAGATATTTCCTGCCATCAGGTTGGAAAGTTGTGCCAAAAACAAGGTGGGTCGAAGCTCCGTGTTCAGCATGGTGTTCAGCATGGTTTCCGGGTTATCTGACTTGCTGACTGCTTCCATGATGATGCTATCGGCTTCGGTATCGCGTTCGCCGCCACCTGCGGCAACAATCATGTTGGTGGCTGCCAGCAATTCTTCATTGTGTGCGATGCCGGCGTCATCAAGTGCCAATCCGGCGGCGTAGGTGCCGAGCAGTTGCCATGGCCCCATCTGCCGTTGGTCGCTGCGCTTGGGAACCTGGGTTGCTACATCGTAATCAACGATGGGGTGCACCAGGTACGGTGCCTGACTGAGCTTATCCAGGACAGGTTTTGGTGTGCCTGAGGATGCCAATTGTTGCCAATGGGTTTCCAGTCCTTCACCCAAAGAGCTAACGAGTCCGACCCCGGTGATCCAGACTTCTGATTTTTCAGTACTCAATTTTTTGGGCCGGCAGAGCTTGAGTTTATTTGGGCTGAGTTTATTTGATCGAATCTGTCGAGCATATTGTTTTTCAGGGTGTCGTTGGGAAAAGGCATGATCTTGAACATTAACTGACTGTCGCAAATCTTCTTGCCGTTACTGGTGATGCTGGCTTTGGTTTTTGCAAACCCGGAGCCATCGTGCTCCAGTGCAGCCTCGATGATTAATATTTCACCTGGCTCTACAAACGTGCGCAATTTGGCCGATATGACGTTGGCCAGAAAGGGCATTTTCTCGAACTTCATGCGCGCCAGCAGCATAAATCCGGATGCCTGCGCCATGGTTTCGATCAAAAGCACACCCGGTACCAGTGGTGAGCCGGGAAAGTGGCCTTCAAAAACAGGGCTTTGAAGCGGCACTTCAGCGCGGGCAACAACCTTTCCTTCATCAGTATCCAGCAGCTCGACCGCGTCGATCATCTGGAAGTATTCGAGCAGCATCAGATTGGTTTTGCCAGGGTACGTTTACTTAAGCGTTTTTGGCTGCGATGAGCTCGTCAATCCGGTCGCAGAGCTTGCTCAGAACAAAATATTCGTCAACCGAAGCCTTGTTTTCATTCAGTTCTTCGGTCCATTTTTCCAAAGGAATTTTGATGCCGAAGTGCTTGTCGATCGCAAACGCGATATCCAGAAAATCAAGGCTGTCGATACCCAGATCGGTAAAGGCATTTTTTTCCGGCGTGATGTCTTCTAACGGGATGTCACTGGTGTCAGCAATAATCTCTGCTACATCTTCAAATGTCGTTGCCATTTTCTTCTCTGCGGTGTTGGTTTTAACGGGTGTCATGATACCGTGGCGAGAGGGCTTATATCAACGATATAATCCCGTGAATGGATTCAAAAAAAGTGTTAAATGTGGGTGGCAACAGCAAAACGATTGCTTTGCCTTCCCAATATGCAGGATTTGAGCACGTGTTGCTGGATATAGATCCTCAAGGCGCGCCGGACATCGTATGTGACGCACGAGAGCTGATCGAGTTGCAGCCAAACCAGTTTGATGCCGTGTATTGCTCTCACAATCTGGAGCATTATTACGCTCACGAAGTGCCCAAAGTTCTCGCCGGGTTTGTACATGTGCTCAAGCCACAAGGCTTTGCACAAATTCGGGTGCCGGATATCCCACAGGTCATGCGTGTCGCGATTCAAAAGGAACTGGATGTTGAGGACGTGCTCTACCACTCTGACGCCGGACCCATCCGGGTGTTGGATGTGCTGTATGGACATGCCAGCGAAATTGAAGAAAGTGGTCAGGATTTTTATGCACACAAAACCGGGTTTTCGGCCAGGTCGCTCTATAAAGCCTTGTTGAAGGCTGGCTTTTCAAATACCTATTGCTCGACAGGCCATCTCGAAATCAATGCAGTCGCTTTTTTGCAACCGCCGGACGCTGCCAGCCGGCAGTTGTTCAACATTCGTTGATCTTAGCGTTGCCAGAACGTCTTTCAGGGCCTTGAGTAGCAGGTCAGGCTTCGGGACAGGCGCTGCGAATTTGTGCGATGGCGGCTTTGTCATCCAAGCGGTTGAGGTTGCTTAAAAAAGTTTTGCTGCTGGCCAGGCTGCGTTGCAGGTATTCCCGATTTTCAGGAAATTCGGATATACGCCAGGACATGATCAGCAAGGAAGTGATCAAGCGGGTGCGAATCAGGTCGGGAAGCATCTCCAGCTCTGCTGGTTGTAACGGTCGCAGCCTGTGATATCCGCTGATCAATGGCAGCGTGCCGGACAAAGGGTCGCGACCATCAGATAGATAATAGGCAGCCGCCACCGCTACATCTATGACCAATGGTGATTTCACCAGGTCCCCGAAGTCTATAACGCCTGTGATTGTCTGGCAGTTGTCAGAATCAACCAGCACATTGTCAGGATTCATGTCGTTATAAATCACCTGTGGCCTCAACTGTTTTAAGCCCGGCTCAATTTTATCAAAACGAGCCAGAGCAAACTCGATCATGGGTTTGAGAGCGGGGTCTTCGATGCAAGGCAGCAAGTGACGCAAATTGCCCGCTCGTTTCATGTCCCACAATAAAGCTGAATTGGAGCCTGTGTGGTCATAATCATTCAGTGCGAGCCCCAGACGCGCCAGCAAGGAACCTAAATGATTCAGCAAGGCGGGCTGAGCCTTCACATCGTACAGAACAGTGCCTTCCATCCAGCTGAACAGGCGAACCATGTGATGCCGGCCTTGCAGCTCAACTACGCTGTAAAAGCTCCCGGCCAGGTTGGGAATCACGCGTGGAATGGGTATGCCGGGATCCTTGTCGGCAATGTGTAGTAAGGCACCATTTTGAAACTCGACGACGTCAGCTTGTTCGGCATGGTTGGAGATTTTTAGCGTGTAGTGCTTGCCATCATCGGCGTCCAATCTGAAGTTCTGATCACGCTCGCTTGCCAATAAACAACTTTTTGCTCGAATGCCGAACGCATCAAATACCAGCTTTTCAACAATATCATCGGTAAACGTGGGTGGGTTCGTCGTCAACAAGGCGCGTACTTCTTTCGGGATATGAATGGGCATGCGCGTAGGGTAATGCACCTAGAAACGATCTTTTAATCGGTAATACAGCATTCCCAGCGCGACTATCTGATTGCCCACCCACTGACTGCCGGGAATACGGTGGTGTTTCATATTGGCGAACAGATCGAACTTTTCCATGCTGCCGGTAATGGCATCTGCCAGTACTTCACCCATGATATGCGTGGCGTTGACGCCATGGCCGGAATAGCCCTGTGAGTACCAGACGTTGCCATTGATCCGACCCAGCAATGGCACGCGGTTGACTACGATACCAATATTTCCGCCCCACTCAAAATCAATTTTGTAGTCTCTGAGCTGTGGGTAGATTTTCAGCATGCGCGGCAGAATTGCGGCTTTGATATCGGTGGGTACGCGGCCGGAATAATTGCAACGACCGCCAAACAACAAACGGCCATCGACAGACAAACGAAAGTAATCTACTACTTCATTCAGGTCGCAAACGGCCAGATCCCGGGGGTTGATTTCATCCCGTATTGATTGGGGCAGTGGCTCGGTTGCGATGATGTAACTGCCGGCGGGAAAGGTCAGCCCGGCAAGGCGCTTTTCCTCCAGTGCATGATAGGCGTTGCCAGCCAGCACAACAGTATCGGCATCGATATGCCCTTGGGCGGTAACCACCCTGGGACGCTGCCCGTGGATAATTTCAGTGACGGCGGAGTGTTCAAAAATTTGCACGCCTAACTGACTGGCGGCATGGGCTTCACCCTGACAAAGGTTCAATGGGTGCACGTGCCCATTACGCATATTGGTCATGCCGCCGATATAAGTATCGGTGCCAGTCAGTTCACGGGTTTGTTGCTTGTCCAACAGTTGATATTCATAAGGTAGCTGGCGCTTTTGATACTCGGCCGCCTCGGCCTCGAGATAATCCAGGTGTGCCTTTTTCAATGCGACATCTATGTACCCGGATTTAAGATCACAGTCGATTCCGTAGCGTTTAACACGATCGAAAATGAGCTCATTGCCACGCCATTTCATCTCCCAAAGCAGATCGGAAATTCCTTCGCCATGCTGCTTTCTGACTTTGGCAAGACCGCTGATACCGCAGATGATCTGGCCTCCGTTTCTTCCCGAGGCACCCCAACCAACCCGGTTGCCTTCCACGATCGCAACCGAATAACCGCGCTCTGCCAATGTCAGAGCGGTGGCAACGCCTGTAAAGCCCGCGCCGATTACACAGATGTCAGCGCTTTGTGCGCCTTGTAAAGCGGGGTAGGGAGCGTAGTGGTTGGCAGTAGCCGCGTAATATGAGCCGGTATGTTCTTGTTGGTATTGAAGTTTGGACATGATCCTCCATGATCTCTACTGTTTCGACTTCATCGCTGTGGCCACGTCATCAAGATCCTCGGCGGATTTGAGATACTCCGGTTCCGGGCGCAGTCTGGTTGCTTGCTCAAAAGCGAAACCATATGACAATATCGCTGCGTCCTGGTCTTTTCCACCGATAAATGAAATACCGATCGGCAAGTTTTTAATGCTCCCCATGGGCACGGTCAGATGTGGATAACCGGCGACGGCGGCAAGTCCGCCAGCACCGGCCCATGAAGGCCACACATCGCCGTTGATCGGATCGATGCGCGGCGATATGACTCCTGAAGGTGCTACTAAAACCCGTACATCATTTTCCTGCATCAACCGGTCGATACCACGCTCCCGCGTGGCGCGCTGTACATGGGTGCGTGCCTTGATATATGCCGGATCATCAATGCCTGCCAAGGCTTCGGACTGCTCGAAAATACTCTGGTCAAACAGGGCTAGCTCAATGTCGGCATGTTCGATGTTAAAAGCGATCAGCTTAGCCAGTGTGCGGGTTTTCACGCTCGCCGGCGTCGTTGCCAGATATTCATTCAGGGTATGTTTGAACTCATACTTGAGAACGGAATAAGTATCGTCATCATAACTATCACCTTCTGGTTCGAACTTATCGATTTCCACCAATTGGGCACCCGCAGCTGCCATTGCTGCGAGGGCTGCTTCAAATCGTGCTTTAACATGCACATTCGAGCCTTCGGCAAAGCGCAACACACCTACCCGGGCCCCCTGCAATGAGTTCGCGTCGAGCGACCCGCTGTAATCCGTTTTGGCCGCACCGGTCGACATCGCATCCAGCATCATGGCGGCACCTTTTACCGTTTTGGTCATCGGCCCTGCAGTATCCTGGGATGAAGAAATCGGAATGATATATTTCTGCGACACCAATCCGACCGTGGGCTTAAAGCCAACGATTCCATTCACGGTCGCCGGGCATATGATCGAGCCATTGGTTTCGGTACCTACGGCACCGGCCGCCAGGGACGCAGCGATCGCAGCAGCTGAACCGGAACTGGAGCCACAGGGATTGCGGTCCAGCATATGCGGATTTCGCACCTGTCCACCCAGTGCGGACCAGCCACTCATGGAGTTTTCTGAGCGAAAATTGGCCCACTCGCTGAGATTGGTCTTGCCCAGGATGATCGCACCTGCATTACGCAGACCGGCCGCCAGGGGTGAATCACGCCCGGTTACGTTTTCCTTGAGCGCCAGTGCCCCGGCGGTAGTCGCCATGGCGTCTTCAGTTTCAATATTGTCCTTGAGCAGTACCGGCAGCCCATGCAGTGGTCCGGGCGTTTCACCGGCTATGCGCCTTTTGTCCAGCGCACGGGCCTCAGCCAGCGCATCCGGATTGAGGCTCAGTACACTTTGCAGCGTTGGGCCCGCCTTGTCGATCCGCCCTATGCGCGCGAGATAGGCTTCGACAAGGACTTCGCTGCTAACCTCACCGGTTCGCAGCGCCTCGACAAGTTCAGGAAGCGACTTTGCCAACCAGCCTTCGGGGGCATGGCTTGAATTCATCGCCTCCTGCCCATCGACTTCAGCGACAGTATGGCCTGAGAACAAAACACCGTAGCCAACAAGCCCTGAACATAGTATCTGGAGGAGGATTGATTTTTGCATGTCTTCAGCCTTTTGCATGTATTCGTGATAAAGGGAGTCTATCCAACTCCGGCAGGGTTCGGAAATTGAGTCCCACTCCTTATGGAGTAAAATCAGCTGACAGAAACCCGGACTCAGCCTGTTCACCCGGGCCAGAGGACTGCGACTTGCGGTGGCGGTCACCAGCAGTCATTTTTCCGGCAGAAATACCTCCCTCATCACGCGGCCGATTGCTTCGTTCTGCATCACGCCATGAAAGCGCTCACTGCCGGGGCCGAAACCGTACAGTGGCACATCGACGCCCGTGTGGCCGCCTGTCCCCCAAGAGGTCAGAGTCCGCCGGTTGAACAGGTCGGTGATGGCTTTGAAGGCGGCGGCTTCATCCCGCGGCGCCGCATCAAGCGAGAGGGTTTCAGCTTCGTCCAATTGGAACGCAATATTCGTGGCGACGATGGATGAGAGGGATTCTTCGCCCGCCAGGTAGCTTGCAGTCATCGCGGCCGGTGTGGCCTTCAAGTCCCTTAACGGGCGGGGGTCCCAGCGATAGATTTCATCCCGTCCCAGTGACAGGCCGCCGGTTTCATGATCGGCAAGGATGACTACCAGGGTATCGTTGTGGCTGCCGGCGAAGTCCAGCACCGCTTCGATGGCAGCAACAAAATCCTCCATCTCGCTGACCGTGCCGGCGATACTGTTAGAGTGGCTGGCCCAGTCCACCTGGCTGCCTTCGACCAGCAGAAAGAAGCCCTGCGGGTTGCGCTGCAGGGATCGCAGGGCAACCCTGGTCATTTCGGCCAATGAAGGCGTTTCCTCATTGCGATCCCAAGCTTGCGGCAAACCGGACGGAGCGAACAAACCCAGCAGTCGATCGCCTTGCATGTCCAGCAGCCCCTTTCGATCCAGGGCCACTTCGTAACCCGCCTGCCGGAATTCTGAAACCAGATCACGGTCTTCGCGTTGCATGTCACTCAGTCCACCACCCAGCAGTACCTCGACCATCGGTTGTCCCTGCCACTGGTTGTCGAAGTATTGATCAGCGATCTCGCTGTACCGGTTCCGGTCCGCCACGTGGGCAGCGAATGCGGCCGGCGTGGCGTGCGTGATCTGGGAGGTGGCGACCAGGCCTGTCGATTTTCCGTGCGCCCGCGCAAGTTCAAGAACCGTTGTCATTGGATTACCTGTGCTATCCACGCTGAGGTACCCGGTGATGGTATCGCGTCCGGTTGCATAGGCAGTTGCAGAAGAGGCCGAATCGGTGGTCCCGTAGGGGTCCAGTGTGCAGGCCGATTCAGATTCACCACAATCCATGCTGATCGAATCGGTTGAAACCGCCCCGGTCAGCAGCGCATCCATGGGCAAAGGGTCGACCAGCCTTGTTGATGGGTCATCGGCATACATGCGGTAGGCTTTCACCTGTGCAAAGCCCATCCCGTCCCCGACCATGAATACGACATTGCGTGGCACATCGACGGGTTTTGTTGTTACCGATGAACACCCCAACAGCAAGAGACAAACCAGGCCACCGACGGAAAACTGGGCGAAAATTCTCATCATTGCATTCCTTCAAGTTTGGTGGAGAAGAAGATATAGAAGCCCCCCTTCACGGGATGCATTCTGGATGCATCCCTTAAAACAAAACATATTCTACGCCGGCTTCAATGTCAATGCGCGCCACTAGTCGTTGGTGAACTCGGGCATGATATGCGACACTGCGTATTCACGGTCGACGGGAAACAGCAAACTGCACGAAATGGGAAATGGTCCGTGTTTCCGCAAAATGCGGCCAATGACGGAATGGGCAGGTAAAATAAAATCCTCGCTGAGCCATATGAATAAAATAAAACTCCAACCTGTCCAGTCAGGCTTACTCGCCTTGCCGGTCGCAGCACTTGCACTGGTGTTGGGTGCATGTGGGCTAAAGGCACCTGACAATCCCAATAGCAATGTCTCGAATGACACGTCGTTTGAGGTGGTCGAGGCCACGATCGCCGATGTCCAGGACGCTATCCTCACAGGGCGTACATCATGCCAGGCGGTGGTCGAAGCTTATTTGGAGCGGATACAGACCTACGACAAAGCCAGCAGCCTCAACGCCATTACCGAAATCAACCCTCGGGCACTCCAGCGAGCCGCTGATATCGACAAGGCAGTGACCAACGGGGATCCCCTGGGGCCGTTGTTCTGTGCGCCGATCCTGGTCAAGGACAACTTCGATACCCATGACCTGCCGACCACCGGTGGCTCGATCGCCCTGGCAAACAACCTGCCACCCGACGATGCGTTCATGGTGCGTAAACTTCGGGAAGCGGATGCAATAGTGCTGGCCAAGACCAATATGGCAGAGTGGGCCTTCAGCCCCCAACAAACTATTAGTTCGTCCTACGGGGTGACCGCCAACGCCTATGCGCTGGACAGGGTTCCGGCCGGTTCCAGCGGGGGAACGGCGTCCGGCGTGGCGGCCAGTTTCGGTGTCGCCGGCCTGGGCACGGACACCGGAAATTCGGTTCGGGGACCGTCCTCCCACCTGGCGCTGGTAGGCCTGCGGCCAACCCTTGGGCTTGTCAGCCGTGATGGTGTCATTCCCCTGGTGTTTGACCGGGACGTCGCCGGGCCAATGGCCCGGACGGTCGAAGATGCGGCACGCCTCCTTGATGTTGTGGCAGGCCACGACCCTAATGACCCTTTAAGTGAGGTGGCGAAACGGGAGAAAAACTACACCAACTACCTGAAAGCAGACGGTCTGGCAGGGGCCAGAATCGGTGTGCTCCGGGCCCAGGCCGAGCCGGAAGACACCGATCCGGAGATTTTGGCGCTGTTCGAGGCCGCCCTGGAAGATCTGCGCACAGCAGGTGCTGAACTCGTTGACCGGTTCGAGGTGCCAAACTGGTCAGTGCACGCCGGGGCCGATTCATTTTGTGGTACTTTTCGCTACGACATGGCCCAGTACCTGAAAACTCTGGGCGAAACCGCGCCGATGCATGACGTCAAAGAAGCCTTTGATGCCGGTCTATATTCCGAGCAGGCCAGGGAAAATTTCGAATGGTACCTTCAGTATCCGGCGGATGTTGCGCAGACCGACTGGAGCGAACCTTGCCCGGTCTTCCTGGACCACCCCGCCCGGCGATCATTTCTGAATGAGGTAACCACTGCAATGGACGAAGCTGCCGTGGACGCCCTGGTCTTCCCGACCTGGAGATATCCACCGGCACACCTGGACCGGGGTTCTGAGGACTACCGGGGGGACAACAGCCAGTTAATTGCTCCATCAACCGGAATGCCGGCTATCACCGTGCCCATGGGCTTTAACGGGGATGGCCTCCCGGCCGGTCTGCAAATTCTTGGCCGTCGCTACTCCGATGGCTTGCTCATTCAATTTGCATATGCCTACGAGCAAATGACGAGACACCGCAAACCGCCGGCCGGATTTCCATCGCTCCCTTTGAGTCGGCGATAAAAGCATGCAGAAGTCTGCCAGAATTTTTCACGAGCCCGCCGGTATCCTTTTTCACGGAGGGGCGGTTTTATATGCCCTGGCCGGTTATGCGGCAGGCTTGTACGGTTTGTTCTCCAGTCATTGGTTGATCAACGTGGGTGCCGTGCTGCTGTTGGCGCACGCGATGGTAATCGCGGCCTATATGATTCACGAGTGCGGCCACAACACGGTGTTCCGCAGCAATCAGGCCAATGCCAGATTGGGAAAGGTACTTACCTGGATCACGGGCAGCAGCTACACCACCTTTGAAGACATTCGTTACAAGCACTTTCGTCACCACATGGATAACGACGATTCGGTGTGGTTTGTCTATGACGATTTCTGGGACAAGCACCCGCGCATCGCCCGGATGGTGCAGTTTTTTGAATGGTTTTATATTCCCGCTCACGACATCATGATGCATATCATTCTGGTGTTTCAGGCCTTTATCATTCCGCAGCGGCGGCAACAGCGATTGCGCAATGCGATTGTTATTCTGATCAGAGGCGGCGTGTTTTTTAGCGTGCTGTATTTCTATCCCAAGGTCGCGCTGCTTTATTTGCTGGCCTACATGCTGATGCTGCTTATTCTGAGGTTTATGGACAGCCTGCAACATGATTATGGCGCCAATCCGGTTTTGTTTGACAAGGATGCGCCCTCGCGCTTTGGCGGACGTGCGACCGAACAAGCCCATACATTCAGTGTTCCCCTGTCCTTGAAGTATGATTGGGTGAACTGGCTGACCCTGAATTTCGGTTTTCACAATGCGCACCATCACCGCCCCACCGTGCCGTGGTACCGTCTGCCCGCTTATCATCGCGACAAACTTCACTACGATGATAGCCGGGTCATTCCTTTTAAAACGCAGCTGAAGATATTCCATAAATATCGCGTCCAGCGTGTGTTGCATGCGGGTGGTGATATCGATGGGCGGCCAGAAGTAATGGAAGACGAGTATTTAAAAGCAACGCAGGCTGGCGAAGTCTATGGCGGCAATGCCGTTTCATTTCTGGTTTCGTTTTAGTCACTGATATGCAGCAACTCGAAATCTACCAATCGTTGTGGGCCATGGAATTGCGCATTCCCGGTGTGGCTGAGCGGCCGATGGAAGAGAACTTTGTGATGGCGGCCGAGGCGGGCTATCACGGTTTATGTATCGACCCTGCAGTGGATGAAATTGAGAAATCACTGACTTTTCAGCCCTTGTTCGAGCGCTACAATTTGAAGTGCATGGTGAATGCTTTTCCACACACGGTTGAGGAATTGGCACCTATTCTGGACATGGCTGGACAGATGAACGCGACACTCGTGAATGTGATTGGCAATGTAATGCCCCTGGCCGTTGCTGAAGCTGTGCCGGTTATTGAGCGCTGGACATCTGATGCCCGGCAAAGGGAGTTGCCCCTGCTGTTTGAGACCCACCGGGACTGCACACTCAACGATCTTTACTTCACGCTGCAGTTGATCGAGTTACTGCCGGGCATGCGTTTGTGCGCAGATCTATCGCACTATGTGATTGATCGTGAAATGCCGTTGCCGTTGACAGAGCGTGATCGTGGCTATATGCAAACGATCCTCGAGCGGTCGGACTGTTTTCAGGGCCGGATTTCAAACCGTGAGCAGATTCAGATTCAAATTGATTTCCCGCAGCACCGGGCCTGGGTGACACAGTTTAAGGATTGGTGGCAATTTGGGATTAACGCCTGGCGGCAGCGCAATGCAGACGACGCAGTTTTGCCTTTTTTATGTGAGCTTGGCCCACCGCCGTATGCCATTACCGGCGCTGACGGCCTGGAGCTATCGGATCGCTGGCAGGAAGCGCTGAAAATCAGGCGCTGGATAGAAGATGTGTGGAATCGGGGCCCCGACAAGGAATGATTGGAGCAAAGCGGTAATGACTGGAGCAGTAGAGATTAGAGCGGTAGAGGGCAGAGATTAGAGCGGTAATGACTGGAGCGGTGAGCAAATTGGAATTGTGCAAAAAGCTGGTAATGATTTGCATGCTGCTGCCTGCGCTGGCATTGGCCAATAAAGAAGATGGCAAGCTCGACATTGCAGCCTTTGCGGACAATATTTGGCTTTACCACTCATACATGAAAACCGATAATTTCGGTCTGGTCAGCTCCAACGGGCTGGTGGTTGTTGATCAAGGTGATGCCTACATCATCGATACGCCCTGGTCTGCACAAGATACGCTGGACTTGCTGGCCTGGATCGAGGCGCAAGGCTTTACCCCCAAGGCAAGCATTACCACCCATTTCCACCTTGACCGCAGCGCCGGAATATCGGTTCTGAATGACCGCAACATCGATACCTGGGCATCCAAACAAACCAATCAATTGCTGGCGCTACAAGGCTGGGCACCGGCATCTCACGAATTTGAAGGAGATGAATTCAGTTTGCTGGATGGTGTGATTGAAGCCTATTACCCGGGCCCGGGTCACGCCATGGACAATATTGTGGTGTGGTTGCCGCAGGCCAAAATACTGGATGGTGGCTGCATGATTCGGGAGATGAGCACGACCAGCCTGGGATATACAGACGACGGTTCGGTGCCCGATTGGTCAAATTCAGTAGAGAATGTCATCCAGCGCTACCCACAGGTAAAAACGGTTATTCCAGGCCATGGCCAGCCCGGTGGCGCGGAGCTTCTGAGGCACACCCGGGAATTGACCAAACAACAGGTCAGAGTGAAGGTACAATAAAAGTTCGCAAATCTATTTGAAGGATCAAACTGAAGTGCTGAAGGCCATATTCCAGACCTTAGGCTTGCTGCTAATTTGCAGCACGTCTTTTACATCGGTGGCCTTACCGCCACCCGACCTTGAGCTTGTGCCGATAGCGACCGAATTGAACCGACCAGTGGTTGCAAGGCATGCCGGAGATGGCAGCGGGCCTGAACCTGCTGGTGTGGAAGAGGTGGTGAGTTGGCAAGCTGCCAGTGATCTGGGTGGCGGCAATTACGGCTGGAACTGCAAGGAAGGCAGCAGTGACAACCTGTTAGATTGCGCATTTCAAGGCACGTTGATCGACCCCATTCTGGAATATCAGCAGTCGGATGCCAGCGGCTGCGCGGTTACCGGCGGCTATGTGTATCGAGGTAGCATTTCTGAAATGCGCGGCGATTACATTTACTCAGACTACTGCAATGGCCGCATCTGGTTTGCCAGCAAATCCGGCAGTAGCTGGAGCGAGACGTTATGGCAGGACACAAGCCTCAACCCAAGCGCATTCGGCGAAGATGAAGCCGGAGAACTGTATCTGTTTATGGGCCGAACTGGTAGTCAAAATGGTATTCCGGCCATCGCGCCGCCACTTGTCACGGTACCTATCCCGACAACCGGCTGGCTGGCTTTGCTACTTTTGGTCGGCTTAATGCTCAATGTGGTAAGGCGCAAGGTGGTAAGACGCAGGATCTATTGATCCAGCGCCCGCCCTGATTTCAGCTTCCATTCCTGCCACACCAGAAAAATGGCAGGAATCACCGCTAGCGTCAGCACCGTCGCGCTGACCATTCCACCAACCATCGGCGCAGCAATCCGGCGCATGACTTCAGAACCAGTGCCGTCACCCAGCATGATCGGTAACAGACCCGCGATGATGGCAGCCACCGTCATCATAATAGGCCTGACTCTCAACAGCGCACCATCAAAAACCGCTTGCTCAAGATCCTGCCGTCGCACGGCGCGACCGGCATCAGCGGCCTTTGTTTGCTGGTCTTTCAGTGCCTGCTTCAGATACACAAGCATCACAACTCCGATTTCCACGGCAACCCCCGCCAGCGCAATAAAACCAACCCCGACAGCGACCGAGAAGTTATAGCCAAGCAGATAGAGCAGCCACAGTCCGCCGATCAGTGCCATGGGAAGTGTGCCGAGAATAATGACCACTTCTGTGATATTTCTGAAGTTCAAATATAGCAACAGCATGATGATGAAGATGGTGATCGGCACCACCAGACGTAAGTGCTCTTTCGCACGTTCCATATACTCGTATTGTCCGGACCAGGCGATTGAATAGCCGGTTGGCAGATCAACCTGCTCAGCGACGGCTTTGCGGGCCGCTTCGACATAGCTGCCGAGATCCACACCGGCGATATCCACAAAAATCCAACCATTAAGCCGCGCATTTTCGCTTTTGATCATCGGCGGACCATCTTCTACGCGCAATTCGGCAACCGACTGCAAAGTGATGTGCTGTCCGGCTGGCGTCACGATCGGTAGCAGCCGCAACTGCCCCAAAGAATCGCGCATATAGTGCGGGTAACGCATATTCACCGGATACCGCTCGAGCCCTTCTACCGTTTCAGTCACATTCATACCACCGATCGCAGTACTCACCACATCCTGCACATCCTCGATATTCAGCCCGTATCGTGAGGCTGCCTCACGGTCGATATCAACGGTGATATAACGCCCGCCGACCACCCTTTCGGCGTAGGCGGAGGTAGTTCCGGGCACGCTCAAAAGCACTTTCTCAATGTCTTTACCGATGGATTGGATCACGTTCAGATCGGCGCCGGCAATTTTAATACCGACCGGTGTCTTGATACCGGTCGCCAGCATGTCGATGCGGGTTTTGATTGGCCAAACCCATGCGTTGGTAACGCCCGGAAGTTGCAGACGCTGGTCCAATTCTTCCTTGATACTTTCAATCGTCATACCATCGCGCCACTCCGATGGCGGTTTCAATTGAATAACCGTTTCGATCATAGTTAGTGGCGCCGGGTCGGTAGCGGTTTCCGCACGGCCGATCTTACCGAACACGGTTTTGACTTCCGGTACCGATTTGATCAACTTGTCAGTTTGCTGCAGAAGTTGCTGGGCTTTACCTATAGAAATACCGGGAAAGGTGGTCGGCATATACATCAGATCGCCTTCATTCAAATCCGGCATGAATTCCGAACCTATTTTTGTGGCTGGCCACAAGCCAACTATTACCAATAATGCAGCAGCACCCAGCACTACCAGTGGCCGATGCGTCACCAGCCTGATGAGAGGTCTGTACAACCAGATCAGCAGACGGTTAAGCGGATTCTTGTGCTCGGGAGTAACTTTGCCGCGAATAAAATACCCCATCAAAACCGGCACCAGTGTAATCGACAGCAAAGCAGCAGCTGCCATTGAGTAGGTCTTGGTAAAAGCCAATGGCGCAAACATGCGCCCTTCCTGCGCCTGCAAGGTAAACACGGGCAAAAAGCTCAGTGTGATAATCAACAAGGAGAAAAACAATGGCGGACCCACTTCAGTGGCCGCCTCACTGATGGTTTGCCAGTGATTTTTGGCATCGTAATCCGGGCGCTCCATCTTTTTGTGTACGGTTTCAATCATGACGATGGCTGCATCCACCATCGCGCCAATAGCGATCGCAATGCCCCCCAGTGACATGATGTTGGCGTTCAGGCCTTGATAACGCATCACCATAAAAGCCATCAATATGCCTACCGGCAGAGAAATAATGATCACCAAAGAAGAGCGGACATGGAATAGAAACAAAATGCAAACCAGTACCACCACCAGAATCTCTTCCACCAGCTTCATTTTTAAGGTGTCGACCGATCGGTCGATGAGTGCCGAGCGATTGTAGGTCTCCACTACCTCGACTCCTTTTGGCAAGCTGTCTTGAAGCTCGGCCAGACGCGCTTTAACACCCTCGATGGTAGTTTGCGCATTTTCACCGTAGCGCATTACGACCACGCCACCAACGACCTCACCTTCGCCATTGAGCTCGGAAATGCCGCGCCGCATTTGCGGTCCCAGACGGATATCAGCGACATCGTCCAGTCTTACCGGTGTGCCCTGGTTATTGACCCCTAGCGGAATTTTTTGCAGATCTTCAATTGAAGTGAGGTAGCCGGTAGCACGCACCATGTATTCAGCTTCACCCATTTCAACTACAGAACCACCGACTTCCTGATTGCCACGTTTGATGGCGTTGCGCACCTGCGCCAGAGACAGGTTATAGGCCTGCAGCGCGTCCGGATTTAGCACCACCTGATATTGCTGAACCATACCGCCGATGGTGGCGACTTCGGCAACCCCTGGTACGGTTTGCAGTTCAAACTTCAGGAACCAGTCCTGAATGGAGCGCAGTTCGGCAAGGTCTGATTCACCGCTGCGATCGACCAGGGCGTATTCATACACCCAGCCAACACCCGTTGCGTCCGGACCCAGCGCAGGTCGCGCCGCTGCCGGTAACCTGCCAGACACCTGGTTGAGGTATTCCAGAACGCGAGAGCGTGCCCAATACAGATCGGTGCCATCTTTGAATATTACGTATACAAAAGAATCGCCAAAAAACGAATAGCCACGCACTGTCACTGCACCGGGTACCGCCAGCATCGCGGTGGTCAAAGGGTAGGTGACCTGGTCTTCAACTACCTGTGGCGCTTGTCCCGGGTAGTTGGTTTTGATGATTACCTGAACATCGGAAAGGTCCGGCAAGGCGTCAATGGGCGTGGTTTTGATGGCATAAATGCCGCCTCCGATCATCAGTGCAGTCATCAGCAAAACCAATACGCGGTTTTGCAGCGACCAGTTGATAATGGCGCCAATCACGATGCGTCATCCGACTGGATGATCTGAATGACATAGTCGCCCACGTCAGACTGGCTCAATTTGAAGTGGATGCTTTGCCCTATGAGTATGTTGTCCAGGTTTGAGCCTGCCAACACTTCAAACTCCATGGTCATCGCAGCCCAGCCCAATTGTTCAATCGGGCCGTGGCTGATTCTGATTCTGCGGCTTTGCTGGTCTAACGCCTCTACAATACCACTGGCAAAAGCGGTGGCCTGCATCGAATCGCTGTGTGTCGACAATTCGCTATCCAGACGTTGAATGCTGCCGGCGATGCTGGCCTCGGAATCGATTAGAAACTGTGCTGAGGTCACCACCTCTTCGCCTGCTTCGAGGCCGGCGATGATCTCTACCCAGTTGCCGCTTTCAATGCCGCTGACCACTTCATGCACGGTGAAATTACCGTCGCCAAGAGCCACAACCACCCGGTCGTTTTGCTGGCCACGGATCAAGGCTTCACGCGGAATACTCAATGCACCGGGGTGTGACTTTCCAAAAATCGTGATGCGTGCGTACATATTCGGTTTCAGGCGTTGTTGAGGGTTATCAAAACGCAGTCGAACTTGCAGGGTGCGGGTTTTGGGGTCGAGAATCGGATAAACATAGTCCACGCGGCCGCTGAATACTTCACCGGGAATATAATTCAAGCGGGCTTCAGCCGATTGCGCGGTAGCTACCCAATCAGCTTGTGATTCAAATACTTCTGCCTGCAGCCAAACGCTGCTGAGGTCTGCCAGACTCATGATTTCAGTGGCTGGTTTGACAAAGCTGCCTTCTTTGACACTCAGGCTGGTAACCGTGCCATCCTGTGGGGCCAATACTTGTACGGTATTACTGACTTTGGAGGTTTTATCAAGGCGATTGATGTCAGTCTGCTCCATGCCCAATGCGAGTAGCTTTTCAGCGGTGGCCGATACCATTTGAGTGTCGTTGCGGCGTTTAGCCTGCACGTATTCTTTCTGGGTATTCACCAGTTGTGGCGAATAAAGCTCAAATAAAGCCTGTCCTTTGGTGACCCGTTCGCCTTCATTTTTCACCAGCAGGCGTTCGATCCAACCTTCAGTTCGCAAGTTGATTTGACTGACCCTGGTTTCATCAAGACCTACATAACCAGTGGCTTCAATCTTACGGAATAATGAGCGCCTTTCCGCTTTGCTGGTGCGCACGCCCAGACTTTGCTGCACCGCAGAACTCACATGCACGGCATCGCCTACCTCCCGCTCATTTGCATACACCGGTACCAGATCCATGCCCATGGGGGATTTGCCGGGCTCATCTCGCCGGTAGTTGGGGTCCATCGGTGCAACCCAGTAAAGCGTCTCTTTTTCAGCTGGTTTGGCAGTGGATTGCCCGGACTCCATTTGTTCAGCATTGTTGTTTTTGGAATCCTTGTTTTTGAAATCGATGTCTTCGCCAACGATGGTGTAATTACTGATCAAAATGCCTGCCGAAATACCCACCAGCAATGCCATGATCATTGGCAGCGTGGCTCTGCCTGTTTGGTTGTTAACTGTATTCATGATGGTTCCCCCTGGAAGTAGAGCAATCGCGCACGAGTGATGATTTCTTCAGCGCGCAGATCGGCATGACTGAGCTTGAGTTCGTACTCGCCAATCCTGGCACGCATCAATGTGGTCAGATCGGCAACCGCATTTTGATAGGCTTCAAAAGCGGCTTCCGCGTTATACGCTGCTTGCGGAAGAAGTTGTTGCTGATAGAGTTCAAGACGTTGTTGTTCCCGTTCCAGCGTCGCAGCGTTCTCTTCTACTCTGGCTTTCATTGAGCGGTAAATGTCATCACGCGCAAATTCGGTTGCCGAGGTATCTGCAATGCTGGAGGCCAGTACCCGATCCTGTCGGTTTTTGGTAAACAGCGGAACATCCATGCTCAACATCACTGAAAACAGGTCAGAGCGATTGCTGCCGTTCGGGTTTTGTCCGCCCCGCCCACCGTAAGCCAGGTCAACTGCAAATCCGGGCTTATAAGCCTGCCGGGCGATGTCCTCTGAAGTTTTTGATTTGGAGATAAGATGTTGCCATGCCTGCATCTTTGGGTGTTGAGGTAGATCAGTAATTATTTCCTGAGCCGGGGCCGGTTGTGCAACTTGCGGCCAATCCGGCATCAACGGCCGGTACGCATCAGCACCAATCAGTTCGGACAAGCGTGCCCGGGCCTGTTGTTCCATTTGCTGGAGTTTGGCCAGGCGCTCTTCTACCTTGGTGACTTCAAGCTGTGCCTGCACCACATCCTGTTGATAAGCGCGGCCGGTGGCATAGTAATCTCTGGTGATTTCAGCCAGATCTGCAAATACATCTTGAGATTGGCGCAAAATTCTCTGGCGTTCCTGATAGAGATAGATGCGCGTATATTCTTCGCGCACATTCAATAGCATCTGGTACTTCCGGTCCGCAGCTTCGGCTTCACTGCGTTCGATTGATGATTCGATTCCCGTTCTGGTGAGAGATCGGGTGCTGCCGCGTGGGAAGGCCTGCCGCACGCCGATCATAGTTTGGGTCATGGGTTCCTGCCCCAGGTTGAAAGTGTCGCTGGGCAGATTGGCAAAACCGACTCTCAGTTGCGGGTCGGGTAACTGCTCACTGGCGATCGCCATTTCGCTCATTGAATTTTGACGGGCACCGATTGCCTTCAAGGTGTAGTCATTGTTGATGGCAATTTCGCTGGCCTCCTCGATGGTCAATTCAGCTGCGAGCGAATGGTTAGCGAACGCTAGCAGAATCAGCGCTGGTAAAGCCAATGCTGGCAAAACCAAAGCCGGTAAAGTTAACACCAGCAAAGTCCATGCTCGCACGGGCACGCAAAGCATGCGCTTAAAAGAGTTGTATCGACCATTGGTGGGGCAGTCAATTCTCGGGTTCATCTCAATCTCCACAACAACACTGCTGAGCTCCAAAAAAAATACCAGGTTCTGTTAACAATCTATTTCTGATAACAATCAGGTTTGGCCGTAAACAGGCAGCCGGACTCGCTTCACCTGCATTTTGCCGAGCAACAAAAGTGCCGCCTAAAACTCAGGTGTTGGTTGTGCTCAGGAGATTGGGGGCCGAAAAGGGGGAGAGCTGAATTGGTTGGGTGGCACTTGTGAAAGCGCCGGCATCTTGCCGCTGGTGATGCTGAGCCAGGATGAAACAATGGCGGGATTCAATGTTGCCAACCCAGCCGGTGCCGCACCGCAATGGGCCATGGCACTACAATCGTGCTGGCCGCTATTGGGCTCATCATCGCAACAATCCATTTTCTGGTTGTCGCTGTCGCCATCAATGTCGTGGGCCATGCCGGCATGCATGTCACCGTCAGACATGGACTGGTGAGAGCTGCTTTGTTGAGAATGGTTTTGATCCGCACTCATATCGCATAGCGAAGCCTCAGAGGGCAGCGTTGCTAACAGTACAAGAATGGACAAAAGTACGTATCTCATTGTTGTATCTTACACTTTTCGCGGCTGGGTGTGAATTTTCATGGGCTGAGGGCTGCAAGCGTTGGTTGTGTGTTGAACCAATTAGGACAGCGCCGGAACCGGGTTGTTCCGGCGCGATGGTCTTACTCGTCTTTGACTGTATTCTGCAGCCGGCCGATGCCAGTTATATCCACTTCGACAACGTCGCCATCACGAAGCCAGACTGGCGGCGTTCTGGCTGCCCCGACACCGCCGGGCGTGCCGGTGGCAATTACATCGCCCGGCAATAACTCGGTAAATGTTGAGCAATATTCGATCAGAAAAGGAATGTCGAACAACAGCTCACCCAGGGATCCTTCCTGCATAACTTTCTGGTTGACGCGAGTGGTTAATTTAAGCGCTGCGGGCACCGGAATCTCATCCCGGGTCACCAACCACGGACCGACCGCGCCGCTGCTTGAAAAGTTTTTCCCCGCTGTAAATTGCATCGTGTGCTTTTGCCAATCGCGCACCGATCCATCCATAAAGCAGCAATAGCCGGCAATATAGTTAAGCGCGTCCTCTCGCTTAACGTGGCGCGCGCGCTTGCCAATCACGATGGCAAGTTCACCTTCAAAATCATATTTTTCTGACGCCTGCGGCCTGATGATATATTGCCCGTGTCCGACAAGGCTGCCGGGAAAGCGTACGAACAGGACCGGGTAGTCAGGAATCTGCCGGCCCATTTCTTCGATGTGAGGGCGATAATTGACGCCTACACAAATAATTTTGTCGGGCTTGAGTATCAGCGGCAAAAAAGAAATATCTTCCAATGCATGTGACGGGCCGGATGTGTCCGCAGCAAGCGTTGAAAGCGCTTCTGAAGAAAGGACTGAGCGCAAATCGGTATGCTGTGCTCGAAGGTTTTCACCAACCTCCTGAATAAACTTCCCTGACAATGTGCCGTAGGTCTGGCGGCCATCGATTTCAAAGCTGGCAAATTTCATGATAGTTGCTTACCTTATCGATATTCGGAAACGACATTCTTAACCATAAGCAAATTGAATGCTATTCTTCGCGCTTCGAAAATTTCATTGCAACCTTGGGGTGCTCCCCGCCAACACAACGGAAATATTATGGATTTTAATAAAAGACTTGCCGAGCTTCAGATTGAATTGAGGAAGGCAGCAGTACCTCAAGCGGCCTATGTACCTTTTGTTCAAACGGGTAATCTGGTTTTTTTTAGCGGAACCATCGCATTAAAAGATGGTAAGCCCTGGGTGGGCAAACTGGGTTTGAATATGGCTACAGAGGAAGCCAAGTTGGCGGCCCGTGACTGCGCGATTAGCCTGATTGGCTCGTTGAATGCGGCGACCGGCGGCGACCTCAATCGCCTAAAACGCATCGTTAAGTTGATGTCGCTGGTAAATGCTACCGATACGTTTACTGAAGCACACCTGGTAACTAACGGCGCCAGCGAATTGCTCGGCCAGGTGTTTGGCGACAAGGGCATTCATGCGAGAAGTGCAATTGGCGTTGCCCAGTTGCCGACAGGTGCATGTGTTGAAATTGAAATGATTGTTGAGCTGGAAGACAGTTAACAGCTCGCAATTAATGGTCAATTGCAGCGTCTTGCAAGGTAGATAGCTATGGATCTGGGAATTACGGGAAAATCGGCCATTGTATGTGGCTCAAGCAAGGGCTTGGGAAAAGCCTGCGCATTGGCTTTGTGCAAGGAAGGCGTGAATGTCTGGATCAGTGCTCGCGGCGAAGATGCTTTGAAGCAGACAGCAGCTGAAATTTCTGCTGTCGGGCCGGGTAAGGTTCAGGCGGTTGTTGCCGATGTCACAACGAAAGAGGGGCGAGACGCACTGCTCGCCGCCTGCCCGCAACCGGACATTCTGATCAATAACGCCGGCGGGCCGCCGCCGGGTGATTTCAGAGACTGGGATCAGGCTGACTGGTTTGCGGCAGTGAACAACAATATGTTCAGCGCGATAGATATGATCCGGCGCAGCCTTGATGACATGGTTGAGCGGCGTTTTGGCCGTATTGTTAACATCACCAGCATTGCGGTGAAAATGCCACAAGGGCCGTTGGGTCTATCAAATGGCGCGCGCGCCGGGCTTACCGGGTTTATTTCTGGAATTGCACGTGAGCCTTCGCAACACAATGTGACGATCAACAATCTGCTGCCGGGTTTTATTGCCACCGATCGCCTGAAATCGCTGGTGAAAGGCTGGGCTGAAAATGAAGGGGCCGATGCGGAACAATACAGCGAGGCGTTTTACAACAAAATCCCCGCCAAGCGCCCCGGGGACCCTGACGAGTTCGGGGCGATCTGTGCATTTTTGTGCAGCCAGCAGGCGGCCTATCTAACCGCACAGAATATTCTTATGGACGGTGGTGCCTATCCGGGCACTATGTAGTTTGATTGTGCGATTCGCCACTTTTTGAGTGGCAGAGTAGCCGGCCATTACTTCGCCTTTCAGGTTGTGATATCCGGTTGCATGCGCAAGCTTTGTAAAAAATCTCTAACCGGAATTTGAAGCTCTAGCACCAACTCGCGGCACCGGCGACAGGTGAGCGAAGCAGTTCTTTAATATTCGCTTCAATAACGCCATAGCCTACATTCCCATACAGCTTTTGGCGTCCTTCGTTGAGAATATAAGTCGGGCTGCCCTGCACCATCAGTGTTTGTTGGTTGCGGTGATCTGCATCCAGTGCGGCGTGAGCCAAACCACTATCAATAATCTGTTTAATATCTGCTGCAGAAACCCCGGTATCATCCAACACGCCGGCCAATACCGACCAATGACTGATATCAAGACAGTGTTCAAAAAATGACAGCCGAATCTCTTCAAGCACGGTCCTTAACTTTTCCGGGTCCAGGAGTTGAACAGCCTTTAACACCAGGTGGGCTGGTGCTGATGAAGCCGGTCTTGTACGTGTCCAAATTTCCGGGTGAATTTTTATATGATCAAATTCAGAAACTGCATCCTGAATGTGATTTCTAAAACCGGCATAGCCGTCACGATCAGCCCAGCCTTCTCCGATTTTGTATTTTGTATCTCCAAACACAGAACAGAACCGGTATTCGATAGACACATTTTCTGAAAAGTTTTGTGAAACTTCATCGACACGGGCCTGGGATATGTGGGCCCAAACACATAGAACATCTGAATAGAAAGTCAGTACAATTGGTTTAATCATCTAGCCTAATATCCCCGGGTTTAGTTGCCAAACAGAATAGTTGAGGAAAGCTGCAAAGCTAACCCAGCACAGATAGGGGATCAGCAGGGCGCCAGCAAGCGGCCTCACGCGCCAGAAACATACGATCGTGGCAACAATTAAAACCCAAAGAAACAAGATATCAACAAAAGCCCACGCACCCAGTTGCCAGGCGAAGAACAGCCAACTCCACAAAGCATTGACTGCAAGTTGAACCAGGAATATCGACAGTGCGGTGCTGTTAGCGCGGAATCCACCATTGCGCCACACCAACCAGGCCGCAATTGCCATCATGCCGTAAAGCAAAGACCATACGGGGCCAAAAACTGAAGCCGGTGGTGCCCACGAAGGCTGAACTAGCTCCCCGTAAAATGTTTTGGCCTGAATTGAAGCAACTGCCCCGACGGCGGAAGCCGAAAAACTCACAATGAGCCAACCGATCAACCCCAGAAATTGTTTCTGCTTTGACAGTGTCACTATTTAGGTCTCCGCTTTTTGTGTTTCTCAATGATCGTAGGTGATTGCGTATTTGATGGGTGCCTGTTCATTCTAGGCGCCCCCAGTGCTTTTGCATCTCAAAGTACAAAAACGAAGCCGTCCATGTAATAAGTACCAGACCTGTCAGAGACTCTATGCCCGTTAAAAAACGCAAATCTCCGCTGGGTTGTATATCGCCAAAGCCCAAAGTCGTAAATACTGTGAACGAATAATATACGCAGTCCATTAAGCTGCCAGAGAAATTACCATCTAGATGCCCCCAACCTTCGGTTAGATTCATATAATAAAAAGCTATCGCAAAAACCCAGATTTCTATTGCATGAGCAACTAAGGATCCACAAACACCCACCACAATTCTGTATCGGTGACTCACATGCATCTTTGGGATATAAAGCGTTATCCGATACAGAAACTCGTAGTGAATACTGACGACGATGGCCACCACAAGGATGTTTATCAGGAAAGCAAAAATCATCTAGAGTCACCAATATTTCGCATTTCGTTAGTCATTCGTTTTGTTGGCCATTCAAGTATGCACTGCCAGTAGCCGACATCTATCCATCGGTCAAATTTTCGGCCCACCTGTTTAAAGTGTGCCACCTTTTCCATGCCGAATTTCTCATGTAGAGCCACACTGGCGTCATTGGGTAAAGAGATTCCACAGATGACTGCATGAAATTCCATACTCTTTAATTCTACCAGCAGTCGCTCATAGAGTTTCGTACCCCAGCCTTTATTCGAGCATCGCAATCACCTTTGAACCATTTCGGTTCACTCTCCAATCTCATTCGTAAGCTATATGAAGGGGGTTCGGCATGCAACAAGCGTAATTTTTGCTAGAGTTAATAAAGTGGTAAGGTGAGCTTGAGCGGAAGAATAAACCATGAAAAGACTATTTACTTATTTTGTATTTCTTGCACTGAGTGCGTGTGCAAGTGTTCCAGTTGAGGGCTTGGTAACTGACCTGAATCTTCCCGGGTGGAAGGTTGGATATCAGAGAGATTTCGGAGCAGGGCTCGGTTATATACGAGAGTTCGTACCCGCTGGAGAAACTATAGATGACTGGTCAAAATTGGTATCCATAGAGTTTGTTGAAGGTGAACGCAGAACTCCGCTTGAATTCATTCATGCATTTCATGAAGAAAGAAAGAAGCTGTGTCCAGCCACGAAATTTCAGGTATTGGAAACTGACCGGTATTCCGTAACATACCTATTTAATTTCCCTGATTGTGAGGAGCATGAGATGCAGTCTGAACTATCGCGAATTTACGCTGGTAACGACGGACTGCACAGACTTTCCTATGCGGAGAAGTCTGAAGAATTGCCCGAATCGACGATAAAACAGTGGCTGTCTGAATTCGATAGTTCTTACATTGCGAAGGGATCTGAAAAGACGCCGATAAGATAGTCGCTGGTTACTCGGCAAGCTCGGGTGCAAAAGCCCGGAAGAAGGCCTGAACCACCTCTGATTTCTCGATTTCAGCGGCGGTGATCGAGTTGTCCCACCACAGCCCATCGGTGTTGGCGAGCGCGATCAAGGTTAGCTGTTGTTCGGGCAGTCTGAGGTAAATCGCCGAGTATTTGTCGGGCTCCCAGCCGCTGTGCCAATGCAGAGTAGTACCGCGATACTCTTGTATGAACCAACCGTTGCTATAGACAGATGGCTTGCCGTTGCCGTCGGCTGGTGGTGTCCAAAGGCGCTTTTTCTGTGCCTTTGTTAAAAGCACATCTGATGTCAACGCCTGATCAAATGCAATCATATCGTTGATGCTGGCATACACGCCTGCGGCTGCTCGAATGTCGTCATCCGGAAATGCTTGTTTGACCGGCAGGCCATCGTCGCTAACCGCAAATGGCGGTGCCAGATTGGTAAGTGCAATGCTGGCATCTGCATCTCGCCAACCGGCGGCGGCGGTTTTCATTCCGGCGGGATCAATCACAAACCGGCGCAGTAATAACTTAAATGAGCCATCACCGGAATCCGGAAAAGCGCGCCCTAACCTCGCATAGACAACCGGGTTGTAGACAAAGTTAGTGCCAGGGATGCCGTTCACTTGCATATTAAGGCTGTTTTGAAGCGTTTGGTTTGCGGAACAATCCATTTTCGCGATGCCAAGTTCTTCATTCCCCGCGAAAACAATGCCCGAAGATGCATACCATTCACAGAAGTCTGCCCAGTCTGTAGTCTTTTCCATCGACTCGTTGAGGCCGATCAAGCCGGCATCAGCGGCACGTAAAAAGGTAACACCTGTCATCGGCTTGGTGGCTGAGGCGATAAAATAAGTAGTATCCAAGGTGCTGGCGACTTCACCTTCGTCATCGCTCCAGCCGAGTGCTTTGCTGAGGGCAACTTGGTTATTGCTGATCACGGTATACGAAAGGCTGGGCGTATGTGTTCGAACTCTGAATTCCTTCATCCAGTTTTCAAAGTCGTTGGGCTGGTCCTGCGCTATTGCCACGCAGGGTAGGCACAGAACAATAAGTACTATTGACACTAATCGCATATTCAAACCTTTTTAATTGGACGTTTTATAAGGACGTTTCTTGAGCACGAATAGTTAGCAAGGTTTACCAGAGATACATGCTCGACTTCTTGTTGAATATCTCCAGTTCAAAGCTCTCTGAACATGAAGTGTGAGCAATGCCGCAGCAAACATGCAACGGCAATAAATGCTCTTCTCTGGGGTGGCAATATCGGGCTGAAGGGGCTTTTGTCCAATGGATAAGCCTCTGTGTTCTGTCCTCTTCAGTAATACCCGGGTCGGCACAGGTCTCGAGTAACCAATCTTCAAACGATTCATTCATCGCTCTGGATTCGCTGGTTTCCGGTGCGAAAAATGCTTTCATATTGTGGAAGGAAAACCCGGAGCCAATGATGAGTACATTCTCACTTTTTAAATGCTGAAGCGCCCGGCCAATTTCCAGATGGGTGGTCGCATCAAGGCTGTTTACCAGCGACAACTGAACACACGGAATATCAGCGTCCGGGTACATAATCTTGAGTGGCACAAACAAACCATGATCAAAACCCCGTTGATCATCGAGTTTGGAAATAATACCTGCATTTTCAAGCAGGTTGTAGAGGTCCTTCGCAAGACCCGGCTCCCCGGGGCAGGGATATTTAATGGAATAGGATTCTTCAGGAAACCCGTAATAGTCGTAGATAAGTGGCGGACGGGCACCAGCGGTGATTGTAGGTATCGCTTCTTCCCAGTGCGCGCTGACTAAGATGATGGCCGAAGGTTTTATTATTTTTGTAGCAATATTTTTTAGGCATTCAACCATTTCTTTGTGGCTTTCATCCCCGAGAAGAGGCAAAGGTCCGCCGCCATGCGACAAAAATAGTACTCGGGGTTTATTTGTCATTTGTTATCCAGACTACACCCAAATATCATTTTCAGCGGTCAATTCATTTTCTGTCTGACCGGTATTGACCACGCCTTTCGGTTCCACCAGCATGATTTGACATTCATTCTCGGCTACCGGCTTGTGTTCCACGCCTTTCGGAACGACAAACATTTCACCCGGTTCCAGCGTCACCTTCCCATCTCTGAACTCTATGTCTAATGTTCCAGCGATAACAATGAACACCTCGTCCGTTTCGGGATGGTCGTGCCAAACAAATTCGCCCTGGACTTTGGCTAATTTAAATTGATAGGCATTCATCTCGGCGATGACTTTTGGAGACCAAAGACTGTCAAATTTTGAAAATTTATCTTGGAGATTTATAGGTTCGTAAGTCATGGCGTTTCCATTCAGTCGGTGCTCAAATTGATGGCTCATGGGCCGAATTTAACGCCACTCTTTTGCTTCAGAAGCAAATTTGGATGAACTGGAGACAGTGGGCACAACACAGATCCGCTGACCTGTTGGCGCTTCCATCACCCACCAGGAACTGATATGCTTTATGCGTTTGGCGCCCAGTGCCTCAAGCCGATTTACTTCCGCTTCAATATCATCAGTTTCGATATCTAGATGCACCCGGCTTTCGTGTGACACTGCCTGCACTTCGACATGTAGGTGGTCGGTTGGGTCAACCAGTTCTATGTATTTATCAGCCTCATCCGGAGGCAATTCCCGCACCGGCATGCCGAGCGCGCCACCCCAGAATGATGCAGCGGAATCCAAGTCGTCAGTTTGGCAGTCGATAATAAACCCTGCCAGTTTACTTTTGTGCATGATGTTTCTCCTAATTTAAACGAGCTTCATGAAGTATTCGTGAGCGTCACTGCCGGTGACAGCAAAGCCGAGAGATTGATACAGACGCTTGGCAGGATTGTCCTTCGACAAAGAAAGCCCTGCTTAGTCATCGTCGTGGTTATGAGCCGGCATTTTCACCGCCTTCAGGTCCATAGAAAATCACCCATGCTGAAAAATCATCAGTGAAATCTTCAAACCGATGTTCAACTCTGGCCGCTACAAATAAAACCTCACCTGTTTCAAATGGGTGGCGGTTGCCTCCATTTACAAAAAAACCCGACCCCGAAGCAACAACATACAGCTCATCTTGTGAATGGGGTTCCTGTGGATCAATTTTAATCGGTTTGTACAGCTCGACACTCATTGAGCCATGACTAAATAGCTCTACGTATGGTTCTGTCTCTTTGCTAAGTGCTTCGAGTGCGTTGGTAATTGTTAGTCTGCTCATGTTTGGTGAACCTACCGGTCGGGGTTATTCAAAAACAGCAGCACCAATCCGCTGCTTGCTGCGTATACGAACGCACCATTAAATGAACCCGTACCAATCTGGCTCTGCCACATCTGAAATAGCGCACCACCAATGACAATGAAGCCGCCGAACCAGACGACCAGCGCCATGCCGGCCCCCAGCGTTGCAACAGTTTTTGCTGAGTTAAACTCATCGGCGCTACCTTTGCGCGCTTGCCAAAGATTCCATGCGCCTTTAAGCGAGAGCGCTCCAACCAGAAACTCTCCGGAAACAATCATGAGCAACGCGACTGTTATCAGAGCCGGGTTTGTGATCGCAGGGAAAATAGCATTGCTGTAAACCTCATTGCCCTGCATGCCCAGAACGTACCCAACGCCCGCGATTGCAGCGTCCCAATTGGCAACATTGCCCGCCACATAAAACCAACCCTGAAGGCCGACAAAAATAACCAGAATGATTTTCAGTATTCTTATTGACATCGATTCTCTCCCACTCGTTTTAGTAATTCTATTTATCAAACCTAATCTTGCCGCTTTTTGTTAATCTGGAAATTTACTCTTCATCATCCAAGAGATCCCCAAACAGACATTAATGCAATAAGCGACAATGCCATAAGGATAACCACTCCTAATGTAAATATCCTGCGCCTTACTGGAACTATATTATTGCCAACATGGACATACGCATGAATCACGCGGCTTAGAAAAAACAGCCAACACAGCGAAACCACCACAATGGTGACGCCACCGGATGCCCACAGCACAAAAGTCAGAATGTAAAAAAGTACCGGAACTTCAAACTGGTTTCGGATGCAGTTGTTTACTTGCTGAACTTCATCCGGCCAGGCGTCATCGTGCAGGCTTCGCCGTTCCTGATTTACGCGTCCCTCATTTGCTGCTTTTGTTTTTCGTCTGATGAGCAACACATAAAGAGCTATCACCAGAATGATTTGGGCAATGACAGGAAAAAATATTTGATTGGCGCTCATTCTCTTGTTCCTTAGTCTGTGCTGCTATGATTTTCGCCATGCCCTGATAATCAAAGGCCAGGTTACAACCCTTACAACGTCGGGGTGACCCCATGCCTGGAGCATGTCCTCATACACTAATTCCAGCGGGTTGCTGCCGTTTTCTTTTTCGTAAGCGCGCACGGCTGACCATGTATTAAGGTAACCGATCACGTCTGCAAACCGCCAGTTCTGGGCCATTTCCATGGGCTTGATTTCAATTGATTCGAATGGCATCTCAACATCGGCATAGCCGCCTTCAACCATTTTTCTTTCAAACGCCCAGTATTTGCCAACAATATCCCCGTAGAGGTTCTCGATCGATGCATCCAGCACGGGGTTAACTGAAAAAAGGCCATAGGTCCAAACGGCAAGAACACCTTGTGCTTTCAGTACACGCTTCGCTTCTTCGGTAAATTCATCGAGATTGAACCAATGCAGGGCCTGCGCAACCGTGATGAGGTCTGCCGATCCAGGCTTCAGCCCGCTTTGTTCTGCAGGAGCTACGGAATAGGTGACACCGTTGGCTGGTGTTGCATTTGATATTTGATTCGCGCTCGCGTCAGTGGCGATAACTGCGTCGAAGAATTCTGCCAGGCTGACGGCAGCCTGGCCTGATCCGGTTGCGCAATCCCATGCCAGCTTTCGCTCGTTGCAGAGGGATGCCAGTCGGGCGAACAATTGCGCCGGGTAGTCCGGTCGGAAGGTGCTGTATTCCTGCGAGTGGCCGGAGAAATGGTCTTTAAATGTCGACATCCGACCATACCGCCAACTCATTGCCACTGGGCTCTATAAAATGGAACCGTCTGCCACCGGGGAACGAAAATATGGGCTTGTTGATAGTGCCGCCAGCTTTTTCAACTTTTGCCAGAGTGCTTTCAAGCGAGTTGGAATACAAAACAATTAGTGCAGCCCCATTTTCTGTTTGCGACTTCCCATCTGATTTATAAAATCCTCCATCCAATCCCTGATTGGAAAACGAGGCATACTCCGGGCCGTAGTCTACGAAGGACCAATCGAAAGCCTTAGCAAAAAATTTCTTGGTCGCCGAGATGCTGTTGGCGGGGAATTCGACGTAATTGATTTTTTCATGTTTGCTCATATTCAGTCACCTAATATTCCTTTATTCCCATTTCCTTCAATATATTCGATGGCATCGAAAACTTCACCAGATCCTTGTGAGTGGCAAGTTGCTCGCCGTCAACATAGAGTGTCAAAAGCACCGCATAAGTGCGGCCGTTTTTAACGCCTGGAAGGACAGGGGACTTCACCAGAAGCTCAGGTGTGCCGGCAGTTATGACGCCTTCGGTGGTTAGATGAGCGCCTTTCGACGTCATGCTGTCGAACACTACTTTGTAGGATGTTGCGGCTTCGCCAGGCTGTAGCAATGTATAAGCTGCAAGCACAAAGCACTAAAGCAATTGTTAATAGTGTAAAAGTTCTCATTGGTTTTCCCCCTCTTTCATACCAACGAAGATGGCAATTAAAGTAATCATTGCGCCATACCGAAAAGCGGTCCCGAGAATCATTCCGCCCATTTCGTAAGAGCGCCATAGCTCAAACCAGGTCTCGGCGATTACGATGAATCCACCGAATAGCATGATGACGAGAACGATAAATCCGGTCAGCGCAAGTTCCTTGGCCGAAGCAAAAGTCATTGCGTCGCTGCTTCGCGCGCCCCACATTTTCAAACCGCCAATTGCGCACATGGCTCCGCCAATCAGCTTCGAAAGCGTAATTAACAAGGCGCCAATCCAGATTACGATTGGATTGGAAGTGGCCTGCCAGGTTGACGCGCCACCTTCGAACAATGTTTTCGAAGTAACTGTTTCAACGCTTGCGAGAATTCCGTCCCAATCCGTGATGTTGCCGAAAGCGCCGAGGAATGCCCAAAGTGCGACGGTTAAAACTAGCATTATTTTTGCGGTGCGTAGCATAAAGTTTCTCCCCTAATTGAATATAAGTGTTTGGTAAGGCGTGCCTTCAATTTACTTCCCACTGACAATTGTGGCTGTGAACCTACACCCGGCAAGTTTGCCTGTTTTTTGGGCACTCGTGAGTTGTGTTTTTTTGTAGAGACTTTGCGTATCAGTTCGTTCCGAGAATTAGTAGTCGGCCCACCCAAGTAAAGTCCTATATTTCGCCCGGTGTATGACTGGTTGTCATTACTGACAGCAATAAGGTCAATGTCGTTGTACCCAAGTTCAGAAAGTGAGTCTCTTATACGATCAATGTCGCTGATGTTTGGAAGAGCGGGGGAATAAATCATTGTAGCGTTAGGCAGGTCGGGTGGTTGCAATTCAACCAGGTTGACGCGAAACCCTTGTTCCAGGAGTGTCTTCGAGATTTGGCTTAGTTCAGAAGTCTCAATCCCCTGCGCAAAAAGGTGAACTTTTGTTGTGCTACAAGCTGAGAGCAAAAGTAGAAAAACCAATCCCAGGAATCGTTGCTTCACAGTCAGTTCCCCTCAATTTGTCTATTAAACCTGCCTTTGATTGTTCGTCAGCTAAATGACGAATGCGGCTTGTTCCTTCTATAAAAATAGTCTAGTTTCAAATATCTAGCAAATACACTATGCAGTAGGCCCTTAATTTGTATCAAAGCAGGTGTACACTGTTTTGGCTCCACTCGGGCTTGAGTTTATTTGGGTAGGTACTGATAGCAAGAAACAATGTTGCTGCATAATTTCGTAATAATCTTACTTTTTGGCTTCTTGTTCATTGACATTTGCGAATGTAAAGAGCCAGATTCACCGGCTTTGCGTGAAGAAATTAGCACATGTGAAAATTGTCGATGTTTGGCTGAAGTTGGAAGCTTCCTATTTGCGGGACCAGATGCTGCTGACAAAGAACCCGGAGTTTTTCAGTCGATTTACTGTAAATCTCCAGATTTACCCCCTCCTGGAAATTTGATGGTTGCCAGTGTGGTTAGCGGAGACCGCATAAATTCAGGTTCAGGTGGTAGCCTTGAGAAATGTGGTGATCAGTGGGACAGCATTGTCGAAAATCTATCCAGTAGACATTATCAGAAAGAGTGTTCTGTGGGTGGTTCCACTAGTGAATTATTGACCCGCTGCGATGAGGATCAATTCATCCTTTCACAATATATCAAGCTAAGGACTCAACAGAGTGCCGGGGGAAATCTCCCATCAACTAATGCCTCAGATAGTTGTAAGGATGCAGCGCCGGTAATTTCTGCACTTAATGTTCTAGTTCGATTTGAAAATACTGCCTTTTTGATTGATTTAATAGCGTCGGGTTCACTTGAAAACCTGATCAGAGATGACGATGAAGACACCAAAATGGCCTTGTATATTCTCACTCAGCATTCGGAGAATTTTCCACAAGTACAGGTTGCCATTCTTAACTTACGGAAATCTCTTTTGGCAGAAGGTATTGGTGAGCCTCGAGATATTGCGGCGTTGGCAGACCGAATTCAAATTATGCAGAATGGAAAGCAGCTATATGGAACACACACAAGTTGCAAATCAAAGAAAGCAATTTTGTCAAAACCTGTAGATGACATTGATGCTGCCAACAAAAGAAGAGATTCTATTGGCCTTTCAACAATCCATGAGTTTCTGGCTCTGGCGTCAAAAAGCTGTGTTCAAAATTAGTAACGCAATCCGCTCGCTTAACCAAATATCAATCGCATGTTCACTTAACTACTGAAAAAGCCGGAACTGGCATCGTCGTTATGCGTTTTAACAGGTCGGCTGATCAAGAATAAATTGATACTCGTTTGCTTCCAGGCTTGTGACATGGGTGTGGAGAAAGCCCTCAAACGAATCTGCAATCACTTTCCACGAAGCACCTTCAAAATCGACTTCTATTATTTGCCCAACGACACCGCCATCTTCCGGATCAAAATCCATTGCCCAGAAAATGTCGCTATTGCAATCCATAAAAGGTATCCACCTGGGGCTGAATGAAACCGCTTTAACCGGCCCATCAACCTCAATGACCCTTTCTTTAAGTTCCTCTTCATATGCGGCCATTTCGCGTGCTATTTCTTTTCGCAGATTCCAGTTTTTCAATATATCTTCTGTTGTGAGATAAGCACCGCGGCCAGCGAAAACCTTGAACGGCCAACCATCACTTTCACCATTGTGGATTTTCAGGCTTTCAACAAAAGTCGTTGGTAACTCCATTCCGAGACTATCTTGTAATGAAATTACATCAGCATGATCAGCGCCGGGATTGAGGTCTTCCAACATGGCAGGCGCATTTGCTTCTGCCCATACCTCAAGCCTATTCCATAAATTCTGGATCATGATATTCCTTTTCATCTGGTTGATGGGTCAGATAGCCAGCGACTTTCGGGCGCGCACTTTGTCGTCAGTTTAAAGTGTCCCCGAGCCCGATTGCAAAATTCAAACAAGCAGCACTATGTTTTTCTAAGCAGCATCTCTATCATTGGGCACAATGAACGACAACCCGAACACAAAAATACCAGCCTACAAAGGCAACGAGCCTTACGTGTTTGTTTGTTATTCCCACAAAGACTCCGAAAGTGTGTACTCGGATATTCATGCGTTGAACGAACTTGGAATCAACATGTGGTACGACGAGGGCATTTCGGGCGGGTCGTCCTGGCGATCTGTAATAGCAGCGTCTATCCTTGGCGCAAAACAGTTCATATTTTTCATCTCCGAGACGTCTCTTAAATCAGCACATTGCTTAAGAGAAGTCGATTATGCGCTCAACCATGACAAAGAAATCATTCCGGTCTATCTGGAAGATTGTAGCCTGCCGCCTGAACTGGACTTGGTTTTGAATCGGGTGCAGGCATTGTTTAAACACAAAGACGCAACGTACCTCGAACATCTTCATGAAGCGCTAAAAGAAAAAAGAGGCCTCGCCTCGTTGCTCAAAGGCTCCAAAAAACGCAGCTCTAATTACCGACTGCCACTAATTATCATTGGGCTTGCCGTGCTGTCGTGGCTAGGTTGGCAAACTTGGGAGAAGTCTCGAGTCGTCGAGCCGTCGCATACCATCGCCTCGGCTGGGCCCAGTGCCTATGATCAATACCTCGAAGGAATGGATTTGCTGGATCGCTGGGACAAGGGTGACAATCTCGAGCAGGCAATCAGCATGTTCCGCGAAGCCACGACAATTAATCCCGGCTTCGCACTGGCCTACGCCCGCTTGGCCAGCGCTCTGCGCATTCGCTACGCCGTTACCAGAGTTGATAGCTGGCTCGATGAAGCTGTTATAAATGCCAACAAAGCTGTGAACCTGAACCCCAATTTGGCGCCGGTACAGGTCGCGCTTGGGCGCGTTCAGACCACGCTGGGCAATTATGATCTTGCATTTGCTGCCATTGAAAAGGCGTTGGCGATAGACCCGAATCAGGCGGAAGCTCACCTGGCGATTGCGAAAATCTACGAGCGGCAAGGCAGGCTGGAAGACGCCGAAACTTCCTTTGAAAAAGCGCTGGTGCTCGATCAGGACAGTCTTTTGATCCGTGATTCCTATGCGAACTTTCTGTTCCGTCAGGGCAATGCTGAGGAAGCCGCCCGGCAGTGGCGGGCGGTTATCCGTGTTGCGCCGGATCACTATGGCGCCCTGGTGAATCTGGGTAGTGCCCTGAGTCAGCTTGACAAGATTTCAGAATCGATCACCATGTACGAACAGTCAATCGAAATTCATCCAACCTATATGGCGTATTCAAACCTCGGGTCGGCGTATGCCAGAGTGGAAAACTACCCAAAAGCGGTGGCGGCGTATCGAAAAGCGCTGGAGATTAACGATACGGACTGGTTGGCTTGGGGCAATCTGGCTTACGTTTATTCCTGGATGGATGGCAGAGAAGTGGAGGCTTCAGAGACCTTTGATCACGCCATTCAATTAGCTGAGGAGGCAATAAAGCAAAGCCCGCGTGACCCATTTATTTACAGCGATCTGTCCCTTTACTTCGCCAAGAAAAGCCAGCCCGAGCAGGCAATTAAACGAATGGAAACCGCGCTGGTGCTGTCACCAGATTCTGGTGAGATTCAGGCTGCCGCGGCCGAGGTGTATGAACTTATCGGACAGCGCGACAAAGCGATCGAACGGTTGCAGCAGGCGATTGAGCTTGATTATCCCAGGCAACGATTCCAGCGTAACCCGGAGTTCGCCAGCCTTCTCACCGACACGCGAATACAAAATACGCCATGAATCAAATTAGTGCGGGTGTACATAGATAAATTTGTATGCCTCATCTATGCTTAAAAAGTATTAACAACATCAATTAGAAGGAGAGTTCAGCATGTCCGAAACATTAACTTTAAATGCAAGTGGTTCTAACGGCTGCGAACCAGACCAAAACCCGTGGACACCGACCAAGGGTTCGGCAATCACCATCGTCAACAACACTCCGGCCGAACTTTTGCTCACGAATGTTACCCCGGGACTGCTGACTCCCGCACCGGGCGGCACCGTAACTGTACCAACAAGCGGTTGGTCTGGAAGGGTCGGGCAAAATAACGGCACTTACCAGTATGAAGATGGACTGCTGGACGCGGGCGTGCGCGACGGTACGATCGATCCGTCTTAGCAAACAGGAAATATTGTCAATTTTTTTACAATCGGATTCATGATCATCGTGGTGCACCTTTACCACAAAGGCATGTCTGGCCATTGTAACTTGTACCCCTCCGGCGCTATGGCGATAATACGAACATAAACCCAAGCCCAGCCTGAGGACTATCTATCGTGACTGAACGCAATCGCCCACGCCCCGAGAACTATTTCAAAAACTGGAAAGAGCGCGAAGCTCTGGCCGAGGGGATGATTCCGCTGGTCGGTCGGTTGGCGCGGGAAAAAAGCGTCAAGTGCTACCTCTATGGCAAGCCTCTGGTGAACCGCTCGGTGCTGGAGATCATGAAGGATCACCGCTACGTGCGCCGGGTTGAAGGCAACGAGTTGTCTGAGTTTGAGACGTTCCCGATCTTCTCCCACATGGTCACGCTCGATCTTGGCCCCGCGCATATTGACGTGGGCCGACTGGCTGTTCATTATCAGGAAAAAGGTGTGCCGGCCGGGCAGAGCCTGGAGCAATTCCTGGAGCAGGAGCTGGCCGACCTTATCGGCAGTAAGCGTAAGCCCCTGGAAGAGCCTCAGGACTTGGTGTTGTACGGTTTTGGCCGCATCGGCCGCCTGCTGGCGCGTCTGCTTATTGAAAAAACCGATGGCGGTGACTGTCTGCGCCTGCGGGCTATCGTCGTGCGAAAGGGTAAGGCACCCAATGACCTGGTCAAGCGGGTTTCTCTGCTGCGGCGCGATTCAATACACGGTCTTTTTGACGGCACTATCCGGGTGGATGAAGAACGCCAGTCTTTTGTGGCCAATGGCAACGAGGTCAAGGTGATTTACGCCAATAATCCAGCCGAAATCGACTACACCGATTACGGCATCAGTAACGCGATCATCATCGACAACACCGGTGTCTGGCGCGACGAGGAGGGCTTGTCCCAACACCTCAAGAGCAAAGGTGTCAGCAAGGTGATCCTCACTGCCCCGGGCAAAGGCGACCTTAAGAATATTGTTGCCGGTATCAACTGTGACCTGATTCAGCCCACTGATACCATCGTGTCGGCTGCCTCTTGTACCACCAATGCGATTGCCCCGCCGTTGAAAGCAATGGAAGACGAGTACGGGATTGTTGCCGGACATGTTGAGACGATACATGCCTATACCAACGACCAGAACCTCACTGACAACTACCACAGCTCCTCTCGCCGCGGGCGCAGCGCGCCCCTGAACATGGTGATTACCGAGACTGGCGCCGCCAAAGCGGTGGCGAAAGTGCTGCCTTATCTGGATGGTAAACTCACGGGTAACGCTATCCGCGTTCCCATCCCCAACGTTTCTATGGCCATCCTCAACCTGACTTTGGGGAGAGAGACCAGCGTAGAGGAGGTCAATGAGTTTATGCGCAATCGGGCGCTGCACTCTTCCCAGCGCAAGCAAATTGACTACATGGACTCCCCGGAGATTGTTTCTACGGATCTTGTGGGCTCGCGCCATGCCTGTGTCTTCGATGCCCAGGCGACCATCGTCAATGGTAAACATGCAGTGTTGTACTTGTGGTATGACAATGAGTTTGGCTACAGCTGTCAGGTATATCGCATTCTCAAGAAAATGGCGGGGATACATTTCGCGGTCTTTCCCAAGGAGGGGTAGCCCCCCAGCTTTGTGAGCGCCTCTGACACTGCGCCCAAAGTTTAAGGCCAGTGCGGGCCAGCATTGGCAGCGTGAGGATGAGGCTTATTTGAGCGAGCTTGCGCGGAAGAATAATTGATTGCGCGCTAAATTAATAACCAAAAACAAATCATCGCGACGACGCCAGAAATAATAAAGCTTAAAATCGCGCCTTCCTTAACCATCTCTTTAATTGAAATTTCCCCCGTACCAAAGACAATAGCATTGGGCGCTGTAGCAACGGGCAGCATAAACGCACAACTTGCACACATGGCAGCCGGGATCATAAACACGAAAGGGTTATAACCAGCCGAGCTGGCGGCGACCGCCATAATGGGCATTAGCAAAGTTGCGGTTGCCGTATTGCTGGTTATTTCAGTTAAATACGTTACCACCAGACAAATCGTTAACAGCATTAAAACAGGTGGCAAATAGGCCAGTGAAGAAAGCCAGTCGCCAAGCGTGTTGCTTAGTCCGGAAGCTACAAAACCTTTGGCAATCGCAATGCCGCCAGCGAAAAGTAACAACATACCCCAGGGATAGTTCTAGCGGTTTTCCAGTCGAGTAAACGCCCGCTTTTGCCGTTGGGTATCACAAACATGACGACAACCGCCGCTAAAGCAACGGTTGAATCGCCAGCCATAGTGATATCCAGGTAACCACTCCAACCGCCAAATGGCTCGGTGCGCGTCACCCATGCAAGCGCTGTTAAACCGAACACCCAAAATGTGCGTTTTTCTTCCACACGTCAATTTGCAAGCGCCGGTAACTCAATATCCTGCTCGAGTTTAATATTGCGCGTTAACCACAGTGCAATAATGGGAATCGAAATTAATACCACCGGCAGACCGACTTTCATCCAGGCAAGAAAGCCAAATTCGCTGCCGGTATATTCTTCATAAATACCCATGAAAATAACATTGGGCGGCGTACCAATGGGTGTGCCGATTCCGACAACACTTGCGGCATAAGCGACCCCCAAAATTAAGGCGACTTTTAGGCGGTGATTATCCACGTTGGTTAAAATTGCCAATGCAATGGGCAGCATTATTAAATGAGGCTGCAGGAATTGGAATGGCTTCGGTGACCCACCACAGCACCGTTAATAGGGTAATGGCGGCTGCAGCTGCGGGTTTATGCTCTAATCCCAGGTTTAGCAATAAAGCATAACTGGCCAGGGCGATTAGCGGTGCAAATACGATGAAACTTTGCTTGGTAAATTTCATATGGTTTTTTCTGAACTATTCAGCCCACGATACCATCAAATCCTGCTGCGGATAGACAAGCTTCATTGGCTGAACCAATCCAGTCACTGCTCATATATTGGCGCTTAATGTGAGCCATTTGTTAGCCTCAGTCAATTGCGGATGCCCGTGAAACAAATAACCAGCATCTATACGGGTTAGATCGCATATACTTACTATCAGCCAGGCTATTGCTTATCATGCGACACTCCCCGAGTTGCTGATCTGACATAGTTTGAAAAATAAAAAACAAAGCATTACTCTTATTTGGCAGAGCCAATGTTAAATATCGGGTACTGTAAGAGGGCGGCTATCAGGATGATACCAGCAGGTACTTGAGGGAGAAATTAAATGGCCTTAGAAAATGACCCGGCCTTGCGTGAACTTTCAGTTATAACGCGTGCATTCGAACAGGTTTTCAGAAAACTGGTTCGTCTGTTAATTGGCAGAATATCACTGAAAAGAATCCAGGAAATGATCCAGGTAATTTTTGTTGAAGAAGCTGAAGAAAAACTAAAGCAAAAGAGCCCGAATCAAATCGCAACCTTGAACGACCTGGCAATGCTTGCTGATGTTGATATCAGGATAATTAAAAAAACCAGATCGTATATTGCATTGAGCATGCCATTTCACCAGAACACGGGTTTTTTAAGTGAACTCATCCCGGAGTCTTGCGTTATAGACGTTTGGGGATCCAATTCAAAGTACAAAGACCAGCAAACCGGTAAACCCAGGACACTCAAAATAAAAGGACCGGGCGTCACCTTCGAATCGCTCATCAAGGAATCAACTTCCTCTACTGGTGTAGATGTTGAAACTTTTATTCACCACCTGTTAGAGAGCAAGGCAATCATTTTATTAGCAGATGAAGGTGAAGTGCGCCTGGTTGGTGCGAATTATTCATCATTTGCGTTAAAGGATCAGTCAGCCAGCTTGAAAGTCGGTCTGGCTGTCGTTAGCAACCTTCTGGATACAATTACTCACAATTTGTTCGCCCCCACACAAGGAGATGGAGCTTTTTATCAGCGGGGGTGCTGGACCACCCGCCTGGGCAAGGAAGATCGCGACAAATTAAGGGAAATGACCCAGCGGTTTCTTTTGAAATCTGATGAAAAAGCAAGAGAACTCATTGGGCAATATGAGCGGGAATTGGCCAGCAATGAACAGATCACTGCAGGCATCAGTATGTTCTATTTTGAGGAAGATCAAATTGTCTAGATGCCCTCATCGTGCCATTGCATGGAATTTTGCACAGGATTGAGCCGTGTTCTGGAAACCTAGTAAACCAGATTTTCGAAACAGCCGGGATGACCTGGTGCTGGCGCATCAGGTGGCAAATCTGGGGTTTATCAGATGGAATTTACATTCCGATGCGCTGACCGTGTCAGATGAATTCCTCGCCCTTTTTGGCTTACTTGGTGCCGAACATCAGGGTGCGGAACACCATGTTGTGGAGCACCAGATAAGTAGAGATGTGTTCGAAATGGCCATCCACCCCGAAGACAGAGAAAGGGTAATCCAATCGCTGCAGGATGGGATAGCCAATCGGGAAACGGTGAAAATTGATTACCGTATTTATCATCCCGATGGCGACAAGTGCTGGATTCAAACCCGGGCGAAAATGACAGCTGACAGCAAGAGAGAGCCTGCCAGCCTTCTTTGTACGGTCATGGACATCACAGATTTCAAGTTATCCGAATTAGAACTGCGCGAACGGGATGCACAATTACGGGCTGTCACCAATACGCTCCCTGAACCCGTGTGGTTAAAAGACACCAGTGGCGTATATATTGCCAGCAACCGGGAGTACCAGCGGTTACTGGCGACCAGTGAGGACGAGATTAAAGGCAAGTCAGATTATGAACTCTTCAGCAAAGAGCGGGCAGATATTTTCTCGGAGAATGACAAGTTTGCAATGGCCAGTGGCAGACCCACCATCAACCTTGAGGAAATCACCTACCTTGATGACGGGCATACGGAACTAGTTGAAGTACTAACAGCACCAATCTATGCCGAGGATGGAGTGCTTATTGGGGTTTTGGGCGTTGCCCGGGATATTTCCGAGCGCAAACAGCATGAGGCCTTCAGTGAGTTCCAGGCCCGCCGAGCCGAAGCTTTGCTGGAGTTGCCTGGCGCTGCTGAATTAATGAGTGAAGATGATTTTATCCAGTGTGGACTTGAAACCATTGAAAACCTTACCGGTAGTCAAGTCTCTTTTTTGCACTTCATTGGCGATGATCAGAAAAGCATAGAATCCAGTACATTCTCAGAGCGAACACTTGCGGAATTTAACCCACTCAAGTCTACCCCTAACCACCCGGTTGTGAGTTCTCAGGCATTTGACAATATCCTTGATCAGCGTGAACCACTGCTAATAAATGATTACCCCGGTCTTTCCGATGGCTCAGATTTGCCTGCCGGGTTTCCGGAGCTAAAGCGCCTAATCAATCTGCCGATAATCGAGAAAGGTAAAATCGTTGTAGTAACCGGTGTTGGCAACAAAGATGGGAAATACAGCGACCTTGATGTTGAAACAGTACAACTGATATCCAACGACATCTGGCGTATTGTGCAACGGCAACGTTCCTCCGTTCAACTCCGCAAACTGGCGGGAGTGGTAGAGCAAAGCCCGGAAAACATTATCATTACGAATCTTGACTCGGAGATTGAATTCGTTAACAAGGCATTCCTCAAGCAAACAGGTTACAGCTGGAAAGAGTTGGTTGGTAAGCATCCCAAGACCCTCAAGTCCGGTAAAACACCGGAAGAAACCTATGACGCATTGATACTTGCATTGAGTCGAGGGGAAAGCTGGCAAGGTGAGTTGATCAGTGTGCGCAAAGACGGCACTGAATATATCGAGTCAGCACTTGTAGCTCCACTACGTGAGGCTGATGGTACCATCACGCACTACATGTGCGTCAGCAGTGATGTTACTGAAAATAGGCGCATTGCTACAGAGCTTGAAAATCATCAACATCATCTCGAAGAATTGGTGAACAAGCGAACCGGGGAGTTGGAAGAGGCTCAAAAACGAGCTGAATCTGCCAGCAAGACCAAAAGTGAGTTCCTTGCCAATATGAGCCATGAGATCCGCACACCCATGAATGCCATCATCGGGCTGACTCACTTGTTACGAAATACTGACCCGAGCCCTGAGCAGGCTGAAAGCCTTTCAAAGATCGACCGCTCCGCTGAACATCTGTTGTCCATCATTAATGACATCCTTGATATTTCCAAGATCGAGGCCGGAAAGATGTTCCTTGAGAATGCGGACTTCAGCGTGGATTCACTCTCCAACTATGTTCACTCAGTTCTAGGGGAGCAAATTCAGGCCAAGGACCTGAATTTCATAGTCGAATCCGAGGATGTGCCTGACTGGCTAACCGGGGATGTAACCCGCTTGCGCCAGGCTTTGCTCAATTATGTAAGCAACGCCGTCAAATTTTCCGAGCAGGGAACAATTACCGTGCGTATCGTGAAGATGAAAGAAGAAAGTGGGCGGCTACTATTTCGATTCGAAGTTCAGGATACTGGTCTCGGAATCGCCCAGGACAAGCTGGGCAAGTTGTTCCAGCCATTTGAGCAGGCCGATGCGTCAACAACGCGAAAATATGGTGGTACGGGTCTGGGTTTGATTATTACCCGGCGTATAGCCAAGTTGATGGGCGGTGAAGCGGGTGCAGAAAGTGAACCGGGTAGGGGCAGTACGTTCTGGTTTACTGCCTGGTTGGGTCGTGGTCAACCTGTAGAAGAGGACAATCCTGAAGGAGTCATCGCGGATGCCGAGGCTTATCTGAATTCCCTGCCACAAGCGACGCGCATACTTTTGGTTGAGGATAACGCAATTAACTGCGAGGTAGCAGTCGCGATTCTGATCCGTGTGGGGTTAATTGTGGATACTGCAGAGAATGGCCTCAAAGCGCTTGAGAAGGTTAGCACCTGTTCCTATGATCTGGTGCTGATGGACATCCAAATGCCAGAATGTGATGGTCTGGAAGCCACACGCAGAATACGTTCCATGACGGAATCCGAAAACAGTATCGCGGCCCGCAACAGTGGTATACCTATACTGGCAATGACAGCCAACGTTTTTGAAGAAGACCGCAATGCCTGTCTTGAGGCCGGTATGAATGCGCTTGTTGGCAAACCTGTGAAGCCGGAGAAACTGTGTGCCGCAATCGCCAAATGGTTATCTTTGTCGGAGACATTGCAACCGGGATCATAAACACGAAAGGGTCTTAACCTGCCGAATAAACCGCTAAACGATAATGCGCGCCACTTTTCTCAATGGCTTTTGAGCGCATAAAAGCGCCCATTAATAGCAAAATAACATGGCTGCTTTGTGGCAATACACCTTAACTGCACCCTATAATCATTGGCGAAAATAATAAACTGAGTTCTCTTTTATGCACATACCCTTACGGTATTTGAGGACGGTTTTGAATTATGAAGGAATACATATGAACACGCAGGAACAGTATGATAAATACATGATCACCAGCATGGTGGCAGGTTTTGAGCCAATCGTGGTAGAAAGTGCATCAGGTATGACTATGCACGGTCAAGATGGCAAAGCTTATTTAGATTGTTTTAGCGGTATTTCGGTGACCAATGCCGGGCATAATCATCCACGGATTGTCAAAGCCGCGCAACAGCAAATGGAAAAACTAATCCATTGCTGTACCTATGTTTATTATAATCCTGTTGCCGGTGAATTGGCACAGCGTTTAGCTGCGATTATGCCGGGCACTCTACAAAAAACATTCTTTGCCTGTTCAGGCGCTGAAGCTTTAGAAGGCGCAATGCGCCTGGCTAAGCAATTTACTGGTCGTACCGAATTAATTGCGCTAACGCACAGCTTTCATGGCCGCACCATTGGTACGTTATCGATTACGGGAAATATGGGACGTAAAAAAGCTGGCGGCCCTTATCTTAGTGGCGTCGCTTTTGCTCCAGCGCCCAATGTCTATCGTTGTCCTTTTGGCACTGATAACGAGGACGATTGCGCTATTGCCTGTGCTGAAGCTTTTGAAGATACGATTCGTTATCAAACCAGCGGTGATGTAGCGGCATTTATTGCCGAACCGATTATGGGTGAAGGCGGTATTTTAGTACCACCGAAGAATTATTTTACCTATGTGAAAGAAATTTGTGATCGGCATGGGATTTTATTCATCGCTGATGAAGTACAAACCGGTTTCGGCCGCAGTGGAAAAATGTTTGCGATTGAACATTACGATGTTGATCCAGATATCATCACCACCGCCAAAGGCATTGCCGATGGCTTTCCATTGAGTGCCTTTACCGCACGCGCTGATGTCGGCAATGCATTTAAACCTGGCGATCATCTTTCAACCTTTGGTGGTAATCCAGTCAGCTGTGCCGCTGCTATCGAAAACATCGCAGTGATGCAAGACGAAAAACTCCCCGAAAACGCGACCCTGCGTGGCGAGCAAATCATGACGCACCTCAAAGCCAGTGCTGCTTCACGCCCTTTAATCGGTGATGTACGCGGCAAAGGCTTGATGATCGGCATTGAGTTAATTAGCGATACGAAAAAGACTCCAGCCGCAGCACAGGCCAAAGAAGTCCGTCGCTTATGTCGTGAAGCTGGCGTGTTAATCGGGGTCGGCGGCACACTCGCTAATGTTCTGCGTGTTCAGCCACCACTGTGCATGAACGAAGCCGAAGCCGATCGCGTCTGTGAAGCGATAGAAAAGGCAATTGATAGTTTATAGTAGCGGGCACATCCTTTTGCTGGCGCATCAACAGGAATGGCGCCAGCCGCCAGCAATATCATCCTGATTCACCTGATGGATAATTGCGCAACAGGTCAAGGCAGCGCTATTTTATATTCCTGAATGGTGTTTCCACCGTCGACGACGAGTAACTGCCCGTTGATATAGCTGGCCTCGTCGCTTGCCAGGAAAACTGCCGCGTGTGCTACTTCTTCGGGCGAGCCGGGTCTGCCGGCTGGTGTATGGCGGCCCGCAATGATTTCGTCCTGGCCACTTGACTCAGTTTTGATCCAACCGGGTCCGATGCAGTTCGCGGTAATGCCATATTGGCCAAATTCTATCGCCAGTGTTCGCGCCAGCCCGACAAGACCGGCTTTAGCAGCTGCATACACACCGCTTCCGGCGATACTAGCGACAGGTCCGGTTACCGAAGACATATGCACTATCCTGCCATGCCCCCGGGCTTGCATCCCAGGCAATACTTCCCTGGTCACATAAAATGCACTGCTCAGGTTGATGTCTATGCCGCGCTGCCAGGTTGCATCAGATGTGGTGCTGAGGAAGCCAGATGGTTCATCATGCCCGGTTTGAACCATACCGGCATTGTTAATGACAATATCGACAGGCCCTAAATTGGCCTCTATGGCGGCAATCAGGGCTTGAACCTCTGAATGAACAGTAAGGTCAGCGGGATGGGCAAACACGCTACACCCATGTCCGTTCAATTCAGCACAACGGGTGAAAATTCGGTCAGTAGTAGATGTAATTGCTACCCTGGCTCCCGCCTGAAGTAAGGCCTTAGCGGTAGCAAAGCCAATGCCCCCGGCACTTCCTGCCCCCGTTACTAATGCTACCCTGTTTTTTACGCCTGCCAAGTTCTTCTCCTAAGTAATGTCTTACTATTACCACACAAATGCGCGCGTCCGTATTTTCTATAAGCAGAATGAAATTCACCACAAAACCAGATTGCGTGGATCAATGCCAATCAAAACCTATTTAGTAGGTGATAGTACCTACTATTTCCGGCCGAAACCTGGTGTCACTGCAGCCAATTTGATGTAGTCGCAGTATCGTTGCATCATTGTCGTACCCCATACCAACAGCACGTTAAAATTCACTGATCAGATGATAACCTTTCAAACAGGGAGAATATTTATGGCTTTTATTAATTTGCAGGTGGGTTTGACGGATCTGCCAAACGCTGATGAGCTTGTAATGGAGCCGATGGCAGAGGCTTATGAACGCGAGGTCAAAGCCCAGCAACTGATCATCTGGGTGCCCTTGTTGATCATTTCTTTTGTGCCATTTGTATTAGAAAAATTTGTTTTACTGTTGCTGATACCAGTAGTCATTTTGTTACTGGCGACGATTATTTCCCGTCTGGTGATTAAGAAATCCCAGGTTAAAGGGGTCGCACTGCGTGATTTTGACATCGCTTATCGCTCCGGCCTGTTCTGGCGTAAAACGGTAATTGTGGCCTTTAACAGGGTGCAGCATGTGGAGGTTAGCAGTGGCCCCTTGCAGCGCAAATTTGGCCTCGCTTCCGTGAAGCTATTCACAGCGGGTGGCAGTAGTGTAGATCTAAAGATTGACGGGCTGATGGCCGGGCGCGCCGAAGATATACGTGCATTTATTGCCACGAAAATCGACGACACAGCCATCGAATGAGCAGGAACGAATCTCATCTGAACTGGCAACGTACCTCACCTGTTGCGGTGGTGTTTTCTCTGTTGAACAGTGCGCGTCAGTTTGTCACTAGCGGACTGCCTGCCGTTGCTGTCGTTGTGGCAATCTATGCATCGGGCACTGCTACCAAAAAATCATGGATGCTCACTGGATTACTGCTTTTCATTGTGATTAGCATCGTAGGTTCATTACTAACGTGGCTTCGATTCCGGTATTGCATTGTTGATGACAGGGTACTGGTACGTAGCGGGGTATTGCACCGGGAAGAACTCAGTGTCGACTTTGGGCGGATACAGAACATCAGTATCCGTGAACCGTTTTACATGCGACCTCTTGGCCTGGCGTTGCTGAGTATTGATACGGCCGGTAGTGGTCAAAAAGAGATCATATTGGGCGGTATCAAAAAAGAAACTGCTATTCAATTGCGGGATACTATCCTTGCGAAAAACAAGGTCAAAGTTCAGCTCAAAGCCGCCGAGCCTGGTGGCGATACAGATGCTCTGCCAGACAAATTTTTACTGCTGTCAAGAAGCACGAAAGACATTGTCATTTATGGGCTCACCGCCAATTTTCTTCTCTGGGTGATGGTCGCAGTGGGTGCTTTTTTTGGCGCCCAGGGTGTCGCAGAGAATTTCTTTAGCTGGCTGGGCACAACGTTTCAATTTCAGGATTTGCTGACCGCCTTCGATAGCGCGGGGAGTTTGTTCAGCAGCAGTATCATCATCCTGATTGCCATCATGCTGGTGGTAGTTTTGTTGCTTCCACTAATTTCAGTGATTGGCGCGCTGGTGCGTCATTATGGTTACCGACTCAGCGTTGAAGGGGAGACCTACCGGAAAAATAGCGGGCTGCTGACACGTCACGATGAGTCGCTGAAACAGCATAAGATCCAGGCGATGGTATTAAAGCAGAATTTTGTCGGGCGGTTCTTCAAGCGAACCAATATGCAACTCAGGATAGCCAGTGCAGGTTCTGGTGCTGAAAGTGGCCAGCTACAGACTGGTCACAAGACCACGTTTTTGGTGCCTGCTTTGCATCAACATGAGTTGGCCGAATTAGTACCGGAGTTTTTTCCAGGTTGTGAATTCGGCGATGTGCAATTTTCCAACATAAACTGCCGTCGCTTCACAATGGTGAAGCTGGGGTGGGCGGTACTACCGCCCGCGATATTGGTAACCGGACTCTTCAGTCTGATAGTAAGTTGGAAGTTCGTGATTTTGCTACCCATCGTAATGGTATTTGCGTGGTGGATAGTCAGTCGGTTCTGGAAGAAAATTGGCTACGGGGTCGTGGGTGATTATGGCTTTGTACGAGATGGATTTTTTGGTACCGAAATCACGGTTTTTCCCTTGTTCAAAGTGCAAAGAATCGATATTCGGCAAACCCCGGGTCAGCGCTGTAAAGGGCTGGCCTACCTGGCCATTCACCTGGCATCTCATACGCTGAAAATACCTTATGTTCCAGCACACGACGCCGAAAAATTCCGGGATCTGGCACTCTATCAGGTTGAATCTTCAAACCGCGCCTGGTACTGATAATCGGCACATTAAAAGGCCGGATAGTCCTGGATGTTCATCACCGCAGCTTGCGGCTTTCCATTCGCTTCCAGTCCCGCTCGTATCCTTCCGGACCTGAGATGATGGTATACAATTCAGTTATTAAATTTCCAATCTCTACTTCGCTTTGCATAAGTTTGCTCTCAGAGCATCATATAAACTGCCCGACGAGGTGACCTACTGTGTTTTCGTTCAATCTGATTGACATTCTTATCCTGCTAATAGGCGCGGTTGTTGTCGTACCGCTTTTTCAGCTTGCCCGGCTTGGTGCCGTGCCCGGCTTTCTCGCGGTTGGCGTAATTGTCGGACCGGCAGGGCTTGGGTTGATTGGCAACGCAGGCGAAATCAGTCACTTCGCAGAATTTGGCGTGGTTCTGCTGCTCTTTATTATTGGTGTCGAACTTAATATTTCCCGCCTTTGGCAGATGCGCCGCCTGGTATTCGGGCTTGGGACTTTGCAAGTGCTGATTACGGGATCCATTTTGGCGGGCCTGGCCTTTTATGTGTTTCACCTGCCAGCAAAAGCGGCGCTGCTGGTGGGGCCGGCGCTGGCCCTGTCATCAACCGCTTTTGTGCTGCAAATCCTGGCCCATCAAAAACTATTAGGCGCGCCGCATGGGAGGGCTTCTCTTGCCGTACTTCTGCTACAGGATCTCGCAGTTGTGCCGCTGTTGGCTCTGGTGCCCTTGCTGATCATGCCGGAACTGGGCGGCGGTGAAGATATTGGACTGGCCTTGCTAGAGTCCGTTGTAATTCTCGGGCTGGTAGCTCTCGCCGGGCGCTACTTATTGGGTCCGGTGCTTCAACGCGTAGCGCAATCCGGCAATCCGGAGCTATTTACCGCATCCGCTGTGTTGATTGTTCTGGGAACCGCGATGGCAGCAGAGCGTGCGGGTTTGTCTATGGCCATGGGGGCGTTTCTGGCCGGATTACTGATTTCCGACTCATCTTACCGGCACCATATACTTGCGGAAATCATGCCTTTCCGGGGATTGCTTTTGGGCTTGTTTTTCATGTCGATGGGTATGTCAGTCAATCTATCAGTTCTGATCGATCAGCCGCTTATTTTTATATCAATTACTGTAGGGTTGCTGGCTCTGAAGGCGGCAATACTCTACCCGCTTGCAATGATGTTCGGGTTACAGTCCAGGAACAGCAAGGCAATAGCTTTGCTACTGGCCCAGAGTGGCGAATTTGGAATGGTGCTGTTTGCCCTTGCAAGAAAGCAAGACCTGCTGACTGAACCGCTTTTTCAGCAACTCCTGCTGGTCATTTTCCTCACCATGATCATAACGCCTGCACTTGCTGAATTTGCGCGGCGTATAGCGGCTAAAGAAACGCTGGATACAGAAGATGCCGGCAGCCCGCCCGAGGCAACCATCGTGCTGGCTGGCTTTGGTCGTGTCGGTCGCCGAATCGGTGCAATTTTGACGACAGCTGGTTTGCCGTTTGTCGCTCTGGAAGCCGATCCCAGGGTTGTTAAAGCGGAACGTGCCAAAGGCTACCCGGTGTTCAATGGTGACGTGTGCCAACCGGGCTTGCTCAAGGGCATTGGTGCGACCGGTGTCGAAGTTATTATCGTTACTTTGAATGACCCTGAGAGTAGCAAAGAAGTGGTCTCTTCATTGCGGGCGCTTTATCCGGATACAAGTATTTTTGCGCGCGGCCATGACCTCAAGGTTTGCCGGGAATTGAAACGTCTGGGCGCATCGGGAGTGGTGTCAGAAAATTTAGAATCAAGCCTGGAATTGGCGAGTATGACGTTGACTCAAGCCGGAATTGATGAGACGCAAAGAGATGACATGCTTTCGCGGTTTCGGCAGAAGTATGAAGCTGATATATTGAGCTGACGGGATTTCTCATCAACCAGAGGGTATATGCCATGAGTAAAGAACAGAAGAGTAACAAGGAAACCAAGAAACAAGCGGCCTTAACACCGAAGGAAAAAAAGGCTGCCAAGAAAGCCAAAAAAAGCCGCTAAGCGTTAACGTAATAGCAAAATAGAGCCTGAATAAGGAAGCGCTGTCAGGCAGATGGCTGAAATCTTCCTCGAACCCATCACTGATAATCGGGCCTGCTTGTATATAGTTGGGTTTAGTGATTAACTTGTTATCGGGAGTCAGTCAACATCAGTCGAATGGATTCGTCTGATAACGACTATGGAGTTACCGAAATGAAATTTCTTACCAAGCCTAAATGGATCTACGGGCTGCTCATAAGCTGCAGCATATTTTTCTTTTCTTCAGTTCTTGCTGGAGATCCTCTGATTACCCGACACTTTTCCGGGGCCTGGGATCAACCGGAACAGGAAAGTCAGGGCATTATTCTGCAGATTGGTGAGCAGGATGGCGACAAAAAAGTTGGTATTGCCTATTGGTTCACCTACGGCGAAGACCTGCAAACGACCTGGTTCCTTGGTGTCGGTCCTGTCAACGGAAACGAAATCAATATGAAGCTCTACACAGCTTTCAATATTGCATTCATGGAAGGAAACGTTGAAGGCAATGCCAATGTCGTAGAAATTGGCACACTGGATCTGGTCTTTAAAAACTGCAATCACGGCACAGCAACTTTTGCGACAGCGGAAGATATGATTGGCTCCGGTGAGTTCCCGATCAAGCGTATCAATAGCATATACCGGACCCGGTGCAGCGGCGGAATTTCAGACGACACACCGTCTGATCGCAAGCCTGAACAGCTTGAAGTGAGTCTGCAACCGGCAACAGAGGATGGCGCTGGTGAAGGCAAAGCAAAATTCTGGGAACGCCCGGACCGCACAGATTTCAAAGTATCAGTCGAAGGTATTGCCGATGGTGCCTATTCACTTAAGGTATGTGAAGAGGTGGTCGGTGAACTGCTTGTCTCTGCCGGTGAAGGTGAGCTGGCATTCCGCAGCCCTGCCGGGGACGATCTGCTGGAGATGACGTTTGATCCAAGAGATTGCAAAATCGACCTGCTCAGCGGTGAAAGCGTAATATTGACTTCCGGTGATGCCGTGCTCTCTGAAAAAGACAACGGCAATAAAGATAAAGGGGTCAAAGAAGGCATCGAGGTGGAAATTAACCTGGAAAATACCGGGGTCATTGAAGGTGCCAAAGGTGAAGCAGAATTTGAGATCTACGCGGAAGAGAGTGAGTTCTCAATTAAAATCAAGGATGTTCCTGCGGGTTCCTACACCGTTGTAGTTGGCGGCGTCGAAGTTGGCGTCATAGAAGATGGCGGCAAGATTAAATTCAGAGACCCGGCAAGAGGTGGCAGCCTGGCGCTGGATTTTGACCCTCGGGGTCAAACTATAGAAATCCAGAATGCCGAAGCGGCAGTCATTCTGAATGCGCTATTCCCGCAGGAGTGACTCTCTCTAAACTGACGAGAGAGTCTTTACAGGCTCTCTCAACAGCTTATTGGATTGCACAGGTGAATCCCAAAAGGGTGCATGGCCGATTCCATCATCAACCGGCGTGCGCGCCCATCGGTGCGACGAACCGCATCACCCGGAAACGATTCATAGTTGGCTGATGAGCCACAGGTTGCTCGCGCGTAACTGTCAGCTTCAGCGCCGACTGCAAGGTCGCAATGGGTTGTGGTGACCATTTTTTCCACTGAATTCCTCTTAAATGTTTTATCTATTCACGGGGATTTGACGTTATCACGCTTCTAGTACTGACCTTGCGGTATCAATAGCGATACGTTCCTATCAGTTTCTAAGATATTGATACTTTGTTATCAGTTGTGATAACGTACTATCAATTATTTAACTATTGATAGATGCGATGAAGATTCCTGTGACGCCAAAACCTCTTTCTGAATTGCTTGCACAAGAGTCGGCACATTTGTCAGAAATCATAAGCGCCTCTATTGGCCCCACTCCAATCGGAAAATACCTCCATTGGGATAATTTGCGGCATCGTGACCCGCCTAAGGGGCTGACGCATGAACAGTGGTGGACCGGAGTTAAATTTGCCAGGCTTGGACTAGAGCGCAATATTCCATTAATGGACAAGAATGGAATGCCATTCACCTTTAGCATGCCGTCTTTGGTTACCGAGTACTTGCATAACATCGATAGCCGAGGCTCGGGGCGTATTGCTATGCCAAGTGAGGTGTCCAACCAGGAAACTAAGACACGTTTTTTAGTGCGCTCTCTGATAGAGGAAGCAATTACTTCCAGTCAACTGGAAGGTGCTTCCACCACACGAAAACAAGCAATGGAAATGATCAGGTCAGGTAAGCCCCCGACCGATAAGAGCGAACAGATGATCTTCAATAACCTTCGTGGAATGGAGTTCATTCGCCAAAATCAAGACGAGCCGTTAACGCCAGAATTGGTCCTGGCCATCCACTCGGAAATGATGCTGGACACCATAGATGATAAAGATCTGGGGCGATTACAGACGCTTGACGATGAACGGGTGAGTGTTGTTTCAAATGACACTCAAAAGGTAGTCCATATGCCGCCAGACGCGAATCAATTGCCTGATCGATTAATAGCTATGTGCGACTTCGCTAATGGAAAAGGAGAGACTGAGTTTTTCCATCCCGTTATCAGAGCGATAGTGTTACATCTATGGCTTGCCTACGATCACCCGTTTGAAGATGGAAATGGCAGGACCGCACGTGCCTTGTTCTACTGGAGCATGCTAAATTCAGGTTATTGGTTATTTGAGTTCATTTCTATTTCCAGCATTCTTCGTCAAGCATCAGGGCAATATGCTCAAGCCTTTTTGTATACCGAGACTGACGCAAATGACGCGACGTATTTTATCGTGCATCAACTGCGTGTCATAAAGTCAGCTCTACAAAAGCTTGAGCGCTTTCTTGAGAGAAAGACGAGAGAGATTCGACAGGCTGAGAAACTGTTGCAAGGAGTTGATGGGCTCAATTATCGGCAACTCGCCTTACTAAGTCACGCGCTTAGGAAACCGCATGCAGATTTCACTATTAACTCCCACAAAGTTAGTCACCGAATCGCATATGCAACCGCTAGGGCAGATTTATTGAGCCTGGTCAAAATTGGTCTACTGAAACAGCGAACCATTGGCAATGCCATGCATTTTGCGGCGGGAGATATGCTTCGGGAACTTTTGACAAATAAAAAAAAGGCAGGCTGAAATTGTCTTTTGTCCCAGAGGACTGAGTTGCCCTGTGAAAATGACTGAGCGAGTGAGTGACAACTCGGAATTTTTTAAAGACATGGAGGCTTAGCGACAAGGAAGTCATTCCCGCCTGCGACGTTGCTTTGACAACACGCAATGAGTGGAAGGGATGTTCCGTCGTTAACTAAGGACAGTGTCTGACCCAGGGAAGGGTTGCGAAGGAAATTACAAGCGCCGCCAATCACCATTTTCACCTCCAATTGGAATGTGCTATCTTTTCGATTTATAGATATGGAAAGTTGACTCATGGCACAAAATCAAAATGGCAGCTCAGGTGGAATGATCACAAACCTGCTAATCAATACGATCAGCATTTTTGCTGTCAGTTACATTCTGTCAGGCATTCAGATCGAATCTTTTATAACAGCTCTTATTGTCGCAGTTGTCATGGCGATCCTGAACGTCACCCTAAAACCTCTGCTTATTTTGATAACAATCCCGTTAACAATTGTCACTCTCGGGTTGTTTTTACTGGTTGTAAATGTGTTGGTGCTTTACGCGGCCGCAGCCCTGATTGATGGTTTTCAGATAGCTGGCTTTTGGTGGGCGCTTGCATTTTCTCTACTGGTTTCTTTTATAAACAGCGTTCTATTCGGGTTAGAAAAAAACTAAGTTACACTCAGCTTGGCGCTTCTCCCAGCGGGCGCTGATTTCAAATTGGTTTCAAATTAGCGATCGTGACCGCGTTCGATTTCCAGTTTTTCGAGAGGGCGAATCAGCCCTTTTCCGAGCTGGCCCGAGCTTCCGGTTACGAGAACTTTCATATGTGGATCATACTTGCAGGTTCCAGGCATTGAAAACAGTTTTCTGATCCAACTCCCTCTGCGCCAAGGCAACCCGCCTGACGATCCGCCATCGACGCATAGCAGGTGTCAGTCACTTCCCACAAATATATGCAGATTTATGGCAATACAACTTTAATGCGTCCTATACTCCTACCCTGATACACAGCCATCGAGTACCTAGCCATGATGCATCGATCAATTTTTGCCACGACTTTCCTCCTTGCGATCCTGCTTTCCGGTTGTGCGTCGTTTCCACAAGCCACACCGAATGCGCGTTTTGATGACGGCCTGGACGCCGCCGGAATCTTCGCAGCCTGCATGGAAGCGCACGGCGGAGATATGCATGAGTACCCGGGCGACATCAATCTCTCGACCGATGGGCAGTGGTACCAGTTGATCCAGCGCATCCAGCCGATCGTCAGCGACGCTGGTTTCCGGGTCACTTCCGAGGAGCGCTACCGTCCCCGCGACGGGTTGTATTCGGTTCATCATGAAGGGCCGCTCGGCACCAAGCAGGTCGTCCGTACGAAAACCGACATCGCGGTCTACTACAACGGCACGCGCGAAACCGATCCGGTCAAGATTCGCGCCACAGCGATGACCAACGACGCGTTCCGGATGTTCCATTTTGGGCCGAGCTTCGTAAAGGCGCGGGCGACTGCGCTGGAACGCATCCCGGATGCGCGCGAGAACGGACGCGATTACCGGCGCCTGTTGGCCACTTTGGAGCCGGGTTTTGGCGAAGCCGCGCAGGACCAGGTCGTGCTTTGGATTGACGCTCAGAATTCGCGCCTGTTCCGCGTGCACATGACTCTGAACGGGTTCGAGACGACCCAGGGCGCCCACGTCGACACCACGTTCCTCGACTATCGGAAAGTAGGGCCGTATCTGCTGCCGGTGCGTTTCCACGAGCGTGTCCGCGGGCCGTTGCAGATCGAT